>DSLFR04102__coassemble_425_pt1 | contig 67371 bp, 59 predicted proteins | sample DSLFR04102__metabat2_low_PE_033 | metagenome-assembled genome bin DSLFR04102
ACATAGACGTAAGTGACCGCAGGATGCAAGTGCAGCTGACGCCGGAAGCAAAAATTGCATCCGATTTTCATTTTATCGGGGCAATTTTTGCGGTTGTGGGCTTTGTCAACGCTCTGAGCCGCTCCGAAAAGAGCGGCTTTCCATAGCCAATATACAAACCGACGGTCGGTTTAATAAAGGAGGAAATGCCATGCAGACACCCAAAGACACGCTGCGCCAGCGCGATTTCATCATCGTGCTCCTCGGCCAGATCATCTCTCTTTTCGGCAATGCCATCCTGCGCTTTGCCCTGCCGCTCCATCTCTTGCGCGTGACGGGCTCCGCGGCGCTCTTTGGCGGCGTCAGCGCGCTCTCGTTCGCGCCGATGATCGTTCTTTCGCTGCTGGGCGGCGTGCTGGCCGATCGCGCGAGCAAGCGCAAGATCATGGTGGCGATGGACTTTGGCGTCGCCCTGCTCTGCGCCCTTTTCCTGCTCTTGATGGACGGCCTGCCCGTCGCCGCGGCCACGGCTGCCTTTCTCATGCTGCTGTACGGCGCGTCCGGGCTCTATCAACCGGCGGTGCAGGCGAGCATGCCGGCGCTTTTGCGCGGCGAGGCGCTCCTGCGCGGCAACGCAGCCGTGAATATGGTGTCCACGCTCGACGATCTCCTCGGCCCCGCTCTTGGTGGCGCGCTGTTCGGCCTCTTTGGGCTCAGGCCCGTCCTTGCCGTCAGCGCCATCTGCTTTTTCTTTTCCGCGGTTATGGAACTGTTTTTGCGCATACCGCAGGAAAAAAGAACGCGGTCGGAGAACGCGCTTGTCACCGCCGGACGCGACCTTGCGGAAAGCTGGCGCTACATCCGCCGCGCGCAGCCTTCGCTCCTGCGTTTGACGGCGCTGCTGGCGCTGTTCAACTTCGCCCTCTCGGCGGCGCTCGTGGTGGGCGTGCCGGTGCTGGCCGTCGATCTGCTGCGGCTCACGGATGGCGCCGTGGGCGTCACCCAGGCGGCGATGGGGCTGGGCGGCCTTTGCGGGGGGCTGCTGGCCGGCGTATGGGCGGGAAGATTGCGCCTGCGCCACGGTTTTTTCGCCCTGCTCGCCTGCGCGCCCGCCATGCTGCTTGTGAGCGCCGCCGCTCTGCCGGGCGCTCCCGGATGGCCGCTGCTGTTGGCAGGCTGCTTTTGCGCCATGACTGCCGCCTCGCTGTTTACCGTGCACGTCAGCGCCGTCGTGCAGGGGCGAACGCCATCGCGCCTGGTCGGCAAGGTGATGGCGCTCATGCTGGCGGTCGCCATGTGCGCGCAGCCTCTGGGGCAGGCGCTCTACGGGGCGCTGTTTGAGGCGATGGGGCCGCGGGCGTATGTCGTCACGTTTTTTGCCGCGCTGGCCGCGGCGCTGTTGGCCTTTTGCGCCCGCGCCACGCTCAGGCGCATGGAAGCGGAGCATGGCTCCGCCGCCGCGGGCGCGTGAGTACAGTTTGGCGCGGGCGCGCCTGCCGGGCCGCTCTCAGCGGATTTTCTTCGCCGCGCGCGCTTTCAGCCGCGCGCGTTTCCCGGCCGGCTTCTCTTTTTCCGCCGGCAGGGCCGGCAGGCTCCCCGTGTATTCACATGCCGAGGCCATGTTCTCGATATCCGGCAAGCCTCGACCGCTGGTTTTTTCGTGCACGTACATCCCTCCTTTTGAGGACTATTCTTGCCCGGGCGCATTGCCCCGATGCGCGCAGAAAAACGCGCTCCGCCATGATTTCCTTACAGATTCCGGTTGACAGGGATTGCAAAAAACTATACAATATGAGGGAAGAACATGTTACGCTCTCAAGGAGGACATCCAATGTACAAAGAAGCCATCAAGACCGCCGGGGCGAAAATGGACAAGACCATCGAGATCATCGAAAAGGACCTCTCCACGCTGCGCGCCGGCCGCGCCAATCCTCAGATCCTCGACAAGATCACCGTGGATTACTACGGCACGCCCACGCACCTCAATCAGGTGGGCAATATTTCCTCTCCGGAGCCGCGCATGCTGGTCATCGCGCCCTGGGAGCCGAAAATGATCTCCGAGATCGAAAAGGCCATCCAGAAGTCCGATCTGGGCATCAATCCCTCCAACGACGGCAAGGTCATCCGCCTCGTGGTGCCGGAGCTCAACGAGGAGCGCCGCAAGGAGCTGTGCAAGCAGGTGAAAAAGCAGGTGGAGGACGGCAAGGTCGCCATCCGCAACACCCGCCGCGACACCATGGATCAGATCAAAAAAATGAAGAAGGATTCCGTCATCACCGAGGACGACCTCAAGCAGGCGGAAACGGAGATGCAGAAAGTCACCGACGCGCACATCAAGACGCTGGACAAGGTTGGCGCGGATAAGGAAAAGGAGATCATGTCGATCTGATGCTCAAAAAGCTCACAGGGCTTCTGACGAAGAAGTCTCGCCGGGCAGGCGTCGCGCCCCGAAACGACGGGGCGCGCCTTGCGCTGCCTGAAAAGCTGCCCCGCCACGTGGGCATCATCATGGATGGCAACGGCCGCTGGGCGCAGGAGCGCGGCTTGCCGCGTTCTGCGGGCCACGCCGCCGGCACCGAGGCTCTGCGCGACATCATTCAGGCCTGCGACGATTGGGGGATCTACGCCCTTTCCATCTACGCCTTCTCCACGGAGAACTGGGCGCGGCCCAAGGACGAAGTCGGCGCGCTGATGAACCTCATCCTCCGCTATTTCCAGTCCGAGATCGACGAACTGGACGAAAAGGGCGCGGTCATCCGCATCATCGGCGATATGGACGGCCTGCCGGACAAGCAGCGCGAAACGGTGCTGCGCGCCATGGAGCGCACGAAGGACAACGACGGCCTGCGCCTCAACATCGCCCTCAACTACGGCGGCCACGCGGAACTCACCCGCGCCGCCCGCCGTCTCGCCGAACGCTGCGCGCGAGGGGAGATCAGGCCGGAGGACATTGCCGAGGCCGACGTGGAAGGCGAATTGTACACCGCGGGCCTTCCTCCGGTGGACCTGCTCATCCGCACCAGCGGCGAGGTGCGCACCTCGAATTTCCTTCCCTGGCAGGCGGCTTATGCGGAGATGGTCTTCAATCCCATCCTCTGGCCGGACTACACCCGCGATGTGTTTCTGCGCGACTTGTGGGAATACGCTTCCCGGGACCGGCGCTTCGGCGCGGTAAAAAAGGAGAGTGGGCAATGAAAACGCGCGTGGTCACGGGCGTGACGCTGGTCGCGCTGATCTTCGCCGTCATTTGGCTGGGCGGCTGGTGGCTGCGCGGCGTGGCGCTGCTGCTTATGCTCCTGAGCATGCATGAGATGTACGCCGCATACCGTCAGAAGGGCCTGCATCCCGTGCCCGTAGGGCTGGCGCTGGCTCCGCTTTTGCTTCTCAGCGCGCTTTTGCTGCCCGAAGATCGGGCGATGGAGGCGGCGGTCATGCTGCTGGCGCTGCTGGCGGCGGTGGGCGTGGGCGCGATCGTGCTGCGCGGTCAGGTCGATGGGGCGCGCCTGCAGGCGACGCTTTTGCCGCTGATCTACCCCGGCGTGTTCTACATACTGCTCTTTGACCTTACGTTTGCGGGCGAGGGCATGCCGCTGACGCTTCTGTTCGTGCTGCTCTTCCTCGTGCCTTCGATGAACGACTGCTTCGCTCTCTTTACCGGCATGGCCTGCGGCAGGCACAAGCTCTCCCCGCAGATCAGCCCCAAGAAGACGATCGAAGGCAGCGTTGGCGGGCTGGTCGCGGCGGTGGTATTCGCCGTGCTGCTGCCCAGGCTCGTCTGCCTGCTCTATGGCGCGGACGCTTCCGCGCTTAAGCCCGCGTGGTACTACGCGCTCTTTGGCCTTATGGCCGGAGCGCTTGCGCAGATCGGCGATCTGGCCGCGTCGCTCGTCAAGCGCGACTGCGGCGTCAAGGATTTTGGAAAGATATTTCCCGGGCACGGCGGCGTCATGGACCGGCTGGATGGCATACTCTTTGCTACGCTGGCCTGCTACGTGTTTTTCCGGATGATGGGATGATGGATTTGCAACGAAAGATCGCCATACTGGGCGCGACCGGTTCGATCGGCACGCAGGCGCTGGATATCGCGCGCCGCTATCCGGAGCGCTTTCGGGTCGTCTGCCTGACGGCCCGTTCTTCGGCGGAAAAACTGTTTGATCTGGTGCGGGAATTTCGTCCCCGCGTGGCGGCGATGGACGTGGAGCCTGAAACGCTTCCCGAGGACGTGCGCTTTTGCGAGTGGGTGTTCGGGGAGGACAGTTCGGCGCGGGCGCTGCAGATCTCCGGCGCGGACGACGCGCTCTGCGCCGTGGTCGGCATCGCCGGGCTGAGCAACGTCTGGGCGGCGCTTTCCTGCTGCGAGCGCGTGCTCCTTGCCAATAAGGAGGCGCTGGTGGCGGGCGGCGATCTGGTCATGGAGCGCGCCCGGTCGCTGAACAGGCAGCTTTTGCCCGTGGACAGCGAGCATTCCGCCATCTTCCAGTGCCTGCGGGCGCGGGAGGGCAACCCCGTGCGCCATCTCATCCTCACCGCTTCGGGCGGCGCGTTGCGCGACCGCACGGCGGAGGAGGTTGAGAACGCCAGCGTGGAAGACGTTTTGCGCCATCCCACCTGGCGCATGGGCGCGAAGATCACCGTGGACTGCGCCACCATGCTCAACAAGGGGCTGGAGGTCATCGAGGCGCACTACCTGTTCGGCATGGACGCGGACAAGATCCGCGTGGTGGTGCATCCCGAGAGCGTCGTCCATTCCATGGTGGAATTCGAGGACGGCGCGGTGCTGGCGCAGCTTGGCAACCCGGACATGCGCGGCCCTATCGGTTACGCCATGGGCTTTCCGGGCAGACTGCCCTATGGGGGCGAGCCGCTTTCGCTCGCGGACGTGGGCAGCCTCACCTTCCGCAAGCCGGATACAGAGCGCTTTCCCTGCCTGCCCATGGCCTATGAAGCGCTGCGGGCGGGGGCGAACGCGCCGGTGGTCTTCAACGGCGCCAACGAGGTGGCCGTAGAGGCGTTCCTGGGGAGAAGGGTGCGCTTTGGTGAGATTGCCCGCTGCGTGCGCGCGGCTCTGGAGGCCGTTCCCCAGCGGGAGATCCGCTCGTTGGAGGACGTGTTCCTCGCCGACCGCGAGGCGCGCGCCTATGCGCAAACTTTCCTTGGAGGACGTGCATGATCGTAGACATTCTCTATATCCTTCTGGCCATCGCGCTTCTGGGCGTGCTGGTGATGGTGCATGAATTCGGGCACTACATTGTCGGCAGGCTCACGGGCATGACCGTGCTGGAATTTTCCATTGGCTTCGGGCCCAAACTCCTGGGCTGGAAGCGCAAGGGCGTCGACTACTCCCTGCGCGCCGTGCCGCTGGGCGGCTATTGCAGCTTCCTGGGCGAGAACGAGAACGTGGACGACCCCCGCGCCATGAACAGGCAACCTGTCTGGCGCAGGTTTTTGACGAGCCTGGCCGGGCCGATGATGAACTTCATTTTTGCCTTCATCGTCTGCGTGGTTATGCTGATGGGCTACTTCACCGCCGGCGTTTCCAGTCCCACGGTGGAGAGCGTCTACGCAGACTATCCCGCCGCGCAGGCCGGCATGCAGGCCGGCGACGTCATCGTCGAGGCGGGCGGCGTGCCCATCGAGTTTTCCGAAGACGGCGCCAATTTGCTGCGCGCCCTCATCGCCGCTTCTCCGGTAGACGAGCCCATCGACTTCACCGTCGAGCGCGATGGTGAGCGCCTGAACTTCTCCGTCGCTCCCGCGGCGTCGACCGATGAGACGGGCGCGACCACCTACATGATCGGCATCGTCTTCCCCGGCCGCACCTATCACTTTGGCGAAGCGCTCGCCGCAGCGCCGCGGCTGATGGTCGATTTCGTGAAGATGATGCTCGACGCCCTGAAAAACCTCGTCTTCCACGGTCAGGGCGTGAACGACATGGCCGGGCCGGTGGGCATCATCTCCGTGGTCAGCGAAGTGGCGCGCGAGGGATTCTACATGGTACTCTATATACTCTTCATCATCTCGCTGAACCTCGGCCTTATGAACCTTCTGCCGCTGCCGGCGCTGGATGGCGGACATCTGGTGTTCCTCATCGTCGAAGCCATCCGCCGCAAGCCCATCCCCCCGGAGAAGGAGGGCATGGTGCACGGCATCGGCATGCTGTTGCTTTTCGGCCTCATCATCGTCGTCACCTGGCAGGACATCGCGCGCCTGATCGCGGGGTAAGCATTATGGATACGAAAGCTGTTTTCGCGGGCAACGTACAGATCGGCGGCGGCGCTCCCGTCACCGTCCAGTCCATGACCAACACCGACACGCGCGACGCGGCGGCCACCATCGCCCAGATCCGCGCTCTGACAGATGCCGGGGCGGAGATCGTGCGCGTCTCGGTCTACGATGAAATCTGCGCCCGCAACGTGCGCGCGCTGGTGGACGAAAGCCCCGTGCCGCTGGTGGCGGACATACACTTTGACCACCGTCTCGCCATCGAGGCCGTGGAAAACGGCATCGCCAAGGTGCGCATCAACCCCGGCAACATCGGCGGGGAAAAGAATGTGCGCGCGCTGGCGGATTGCCTGCGCGCCCACCGCGTGCCCGTGCGCATCGGCGTCAACGCCGGCTCTTTGGAGCGCGACATCCTCCAGCGCTATGGCGGCGTTACCGCCGAGGGCATGGTGGAAAGCGGCCTCAACCACGCGCGCATGCTCGAGCGCGCCGGTTGGGATGAGATCGTCCTCTCCTTCAAGGCCTCTACCGTGCGCCTCACCGTGGAGGCCTGCCGCCTCGCGGCCAGACGCACGAACTACCCGCAGCACATCGGCGTCACCGAGGCCGGCACCTACGAAGGCTCCATCGTCAAAAGCGCCATGGGCATCGGCGCGCTTTTGCTGGACGGCATCGGCGATACCATCCGCGTCTCCATTACCGGCGACCCCGTGCGCGAGGTCGAGGCCGGTCTGGACATACTGCGCGCCGCCGGGCTGCGCAGGGACTATGTCGAAGTCGTCTCCTGTCCCACCTGCGGCCGCACCGCCATCGAGGTCGAAGCGCTGGCGCGCAGGGTGCGCGAGGCCACAAAGCACATCCGCAAACCCCTGCGCGTGGCGGTGATGGGCTGCGTGGTCAACGGCCCCGGCGAGGCGAAGGAAGCCGACGTCGGCATCGCCGGCGGCAAGGACGGCGGGGCGCTGTTTGTCAAGGGCCAGCCGCCGCGCGCCGTGCATGGCGATCTGGCGGAAATACTGCTTGCGGAGATACAAAGGATACTGCAATGAGCGAACTGTGGCGGGAACTGATCGAGCGCCAGAGCCCGGAACTTGCCGGAGCCCTGGCGCTTCGGCGCGTCTCCATCTCGAAAAAAACGGGTGAGATGTGCGTGCACCTGTGCGCGGACAGGCTCTTTGCGCGCGAGGAATACAAGCGCGTGCAACAGGCGCTCTCCGCCGCCTTCCCGGCGGTGGGCGTGCGCCTCAAACTCACCTATCCGTCGCTCAAGGAGCGCGCCGAGGCCGACGTATGCGCCATCACGCCGCTGCTCATCGAACTGGTTCGCCACGAAAGCCCCGGCTCCGTGCCCTTTCTGCTCAACGGCGAGACGGATTTTTCCCTGCGGGACGGCGTTTTCACCATCCACGCCACCGGCGAGGAAGGCGTGGCCTACATGCGCGCCCGCGGCGTGGACAAACTCTTTTCCGCGCTGCTCAAGGACCTCTTTTCCATTGAGGCCAGAACGGTCATCGAAGTGGCGGGCAGCGAACAGAAGCGCCTCGCGCGCATCCGCGCCCAGCGCCTCGCCGAGGAGGCGCGGCTCACGGAGGAAACGGCGCGCGGCGTGCGCGAGGAGGGCGCGGGCAAGAAAAAGTCCGCCCCGCAGGAGGCCGCTTACGGCCGCGTCATCCACGACGAGCCGACCCCCATGAACGAGATCACCGAGGACATCGGCCGTATGACCGTCAAGGGCGAAGTGGCGGCGCTGGAAATGCGCGATACCAAGAACGGACAATCGAAGATCGTCACCTTCTCCATGACCGACCACAAGGGCTCGGTCAACTGCAAGCTCTTCCTCGGCGGCCGCCGCCAGAGCGAGGATGGCAGCGTCGAGGAACAGGCGGAAAAGCTCCGCGCCGCCCTCAAGGACGGCCTCTGGGTCAAGGCCCGCGGCAATTACCGCTACGACGATTACAAGCGCGAGATGGTGCTGATGGTTTCGGACGTGATGTCCGTTCCCAAGCCCGTGCGCGAGGACAACGCCCCGAGAAAGCGCGTGGAATTGCATTTGCACACGCAGATGAGCACCATGGACGCCTGCGCCTCGGCCAAGGCGCTGATTTCGCAGGCCGCCGCCTGGGGGCATCCCGCCATCGCCATCACCGACCACGGCGTGGTGCAGGCCTTTCCGGAGGCCTTCGGCGCGGTGCGCGGCAAGGACATCAAATTCATTCCCGGCTGCGAGGGCTATCTCATTGAGGACGCCCCGGAGATCGTCGCAGGCGGCGACGGCCGCGCCCTCGAAGACACAGCTTTCGTCGTCCTCGATTTTGAGACCACGGGCCTGAACCCCAACATGGATGAGATCATCGAGATCGGCGCCGTGCGTCTGGAACACGGCAAGGAGGTGGGGGAGTTCTCCCAGCTCATCGACCCCGGCCGCGCCATCCCGGAGAAGGTAGTGGAGCTGACGGGCATCAATTCCGCCATGCTCGCCGGACAGCCGACGCTTGCCGAAGTGTTCCCCAAATTTGCAGAATTCCTCGAGGGCGCGGTGCTGGTGGCGCACAACGCCTCCTTCGATATGGCTTTTTTGCGTCGCGCCTTCCAGCGTTTTGGCAGGGAGTTGGATGCCCCCATCCTCGACACATTGGCCCTTGCCCGCAACGCCTACAAGGAGTTGCGCAACCACAAACTGGGCACGATCTGTAAGCATTTGGACATATCGCTGAAAAACGCCCACCGCGCCGTACACGACGCCCGCGCCACCGGCCTTGTACTGCTCAAAACGCTGGAACGCCTGAACGTTTCGCGTCTCAACGACATCAACGGGGCTTTCCAGACCGACGCCGGCGCGCAGGCCTACCACATCATCCTTCTGGCCAAAAACCAGACGGGCATGACCAACCTCTACCGCCTCGTCAGCGAAGGCCACCTCAACTACTTCCACCGCACGCCGCGCATGCCGCGCAAACTGATCGAGAAGTACCGCGAGGGCCTCATCATCGGCAGCGCCTGCGAGGCCGGGGAACTCTTCCGCGCCGTGCTGGCGGGCAAGGACGCAAAGACGTTGGAGCGCATCGCCCGCTTTTACGACTATCTGGAAATACAGCCCATCGGCAACAACGCCTTCCTCGTGCGCGAGGGTGCGGTCAAGGACGAAGAGGGCCTGCGCGACCTCAACCGCAAGATCCTCGCCCTTGGCGATAAACTGCACATCCCCGTGGTGGCCACCGGCGACGTCCACTTCATGGATCCGGAGGACGCCATCTACCGCTCCATTCTCATGGCCACCAAGGGCTTTGAGGACGCGGACAACCAGCCCCCGCTCTACTTTCGCACCACGGAGGAGATGCTGGAAGAATTTGCCTACCTCGGCCGCGAGACTGCCGAGCGCGTGGTCATCGACGAACCCAACCGCATCGCCGAGCAGATCGGCGACGTGCGCCTCTTTATCCCGCACCCGGAGGGCAAGGAGACCTTCCAGCCCTTCTGGCCCGAGGCTGAGCACGACCTGCGCCGCATCACACTCGAGCGCGCCCACGAACTCTACGGCGACCCGCTGCCGGAGATCGTGCAAAAGCGCATCGACAAGGAACTGGGCGCCATCATTGGCTACGGCTTCTCCACGCTGTACATGATCGCCGTGAAACTGGTGGCCAAGTCGCTTTCCGACGGCTACATCGTCGGCTCGCGCGGCTCGGTCGGCTCGTCCCTGGTGGCCTACCTCTCCGGCATCACCGAGGTCAACTCTCTGCCGCCGCACTACGTCTGCCCCCAGTGCAAGTTCTCGGATTTCGAGGTACAGCAGCTGGGCAAGACCGGCCTCGACCTGCCCGCGCGTGATTGCCCCAAGTGCGGCGCGCGCATGGACAAGGACGGCTTCAACATCCCCTTCGAGGTCTTTCTCGGCTTCAAGGGCAACAAGGTGCCGGATATAGACCTCAACTTCTCCGGCGTCTACCAGCCCGTGGCCCACAACTACATCAAGGAACTCTTCGGCGCGGAGAACGTCTTTCGCGCCGGCACCATCGGCACCATCGCCGAAAAGACCGCCTACGGCTATGTGCTCAAGTACATGGAGGAGCGCGATCTGCACTTTTCCAACGCCGAAAAGGAGCGCCTGGCGCGCGGCATCACCGGCGTCAAGCGCACCACCGGCCAGCACCCCGCGGGCATGGTCGTGCTGCCCAAGGACTACGAAATCTACCAGTTCACCGCCATCCAGCATCCGGCGGACGACATGACCTCGGAAACCGTCACCACCCACTTCGACTTTGGCTCCATGCACGACGTGCTGGTGAAGCTTGACGTGCTCGGCCACGATGACCCGACCATGCTGCGCCGCCTGCAGGATCTCACCGGCATCCCCCCGCGCAAGGTGCCGCTCAACGATCCGGAGGTGTTCAAAAACATACTCTCCCTGTTCTCCACGCCCGAGGCGCTGGGGCTGACGGCGGAGGAACTGGGCGTGCCCACCGGTACGCTCGGCATTCCTGAGTTCGGCACGCGCTTTGTGCGCGGCATGCTGGTGGAAACCCGGCCCAGCACCATGGAAGAACTGATCCGCATCTCCGGCCTTTCCCACGGCACGGACGTATGGGTGGGCAACACGCAGGACCTCGTCCACGCCGGCGTGCCGCTGAGCGAGTGCATCTGCACGCGCGACGACATCATGAACGCCCTCATCGACTTTGGCGTCGATTCCGAGATCGCCTTCAAGACCATGGAATCCGTGCGCAAGGGCAAGGGTTTGCAGCCGTTCATGGAGGAGGCCATTCAGGCCGTGGACGCGCCGGACTGGTACATCGGCAGTTGCAAGAAGATCAAGTACATGTTCCCCAAGGCGCACGCCGTGGCCTACGTCACCATGGGCCTGCGCATCGCCTACTTCAAAATCTACTATCCCTCGGCCTACTACGCCTGCTACCTGATGCGCAACGCCGACGCCTTCGACGGTTCGCGCATGGTTACCTCCAACGTAGACGTGCTGCGCTCGATGATCGAGGAGATCAACGGCCTCGAGCGCTCCGAGCGCGAGCGCAAGGACGACGAGGTGTCCATTCTCGAGATACTCATCGAGATGAACCTGCGCGGCGTCCACCTGCGCCCCGTGGACATGTACCGCTCGGCAGTGACGGACTTCCTTCTCGAAGAAGATGGAACCATCCTCCCGCCGCTCACCTCCCTGCCGGGCGTGGGCCAGCAGGCCGCCGAGGCTTTCGCCGCCGCCCGCGAGGGCGCGCCCTTCATCTCGCAGGACGACATGCTGCGCAGAAAGGCGCCCAAGACCGTCGTCGAATCGCTGCGCGCCGCCGGCTGCCTGCATGGCCTCCCCGAAACCAGTCAAGTCTCGCTGTTCGAATTCGGCGTGTGACGCTGCTCTGCGCTAGAACCGCAAAAAGGAGAGGATCGCATGGGATGGCTCACGGACTACCTTGAAAAGCTGTCACTGATCGACTATGCGGCAAAGAAGATGAACCCGCCGCAGACCCCATCCTCCTTTCTCTGGAAGCCCTTCAGCCGGAAGTCCCGCGAAGCCTACTTTGCCCAGCAGAAGGCGCGCGCCAAGGAGGCCGAGGAAAGATTCACGCGGGAAAAGGCACGGCGGGAAAAGATGTATGCGGAGCAGGAAAAACTGCATGAAATGCGCAATAAGTGGCTAGAAGACATGGAAAAGATATCGTACAAAGGAAACGATGAAAAAGACGGGGAGCCGTAAGCCCGTTTGTATCAACGGCAAAAGGAACGCCCCTATCTCCGCCTTGCGCGTTTGCGCAGGGCATTGTTTTTTCCAGATTTTGCGACAGTTTCGTCACAAAAGGAAGGGAACTCTTTGCGCCCAAACGCGTCTATATATACATCAGAGCAATATGCCATATTGTGGTTGGGGACAACTGGAGGTGGAAAACAATGAAAAAACTGCTCTGTCTCTGTCTTGTGTTGTTGTTGGCGCTGGGCGGCGCGGCCCTTTGCGAATCCGCCATTGGCGGCGCGGACGGCCCGACGTCTATCTTCGTAAGCGCGCAGGCGCTCACGCCGGGAAACCGCTATGTGCTCATCGCCCGCGAGGAAGAGAACGGCGCTTACAGCTACGCGCTCGTCGGCGCGGGCGACGGCGAGGAGGCCATGGATCTGTTTGGCGGCGCGTCCGGCACGAGCGCGGAGCGCATCGCCGCCTTTGAACGCTTTGCCTCGGCGCTGGAGCCGGCCATCACGCTCGATGGCGGCGGGGAAGCGCTCGCCGTTTCCAAAACGCTGCAGGGCGGCCTTGCCTTCAGCGTCGGCCTGCAAACGCTCGTGGAATTGGAGGCTGACGAGTCCTTCGCCATCGTCACCGGCAGCTTTGCCGAAAATGCGCCCAACGTCGCCGAGGGCTGCAACGTGCGCATTTGGGATGAGGACGGCGCGCGTGTCTACGGCCAGGTTAGCACCGTGGGCGAGACGGTCAACGTCTGCCCCCACTGCGGCCGGCCGGACGACGGCTCCGCAAAGCACCACACCCTCATCAGCGAGTTCTGCGAGGAGGGCCACACCCAGTGCATGGGCGATCCCGAGCACTACTGCGACCCGGAGGACGGCGGTTGCGGCCAGTATTACACCTGCTCGCACTCCAACAGTCATACGCGCTGCATCAAGTGCGGCAAGCTCTGGTGCTATAAGGAGCACGGCGACCACAAGGAACTGGCCTGCGGCCATCGCGGCTGCGAAGTCTATGGCGAGGAAGAAAAGCACGCCCAGTGCCCCGCCTGCGGCGGCTATCTCTGCGATGGCAAGGACCATGCCCTGGCCGCCTGCGGCAAGCACCATGCCAATGCGGACGGCGATCATACTTCCGCCTCCTGCGGCATAGAAGATCATTACAACTGCGATGGCAAAGACCACAGCGCCGCGCCCTGCGGCAAGCACTTTGCCTGCGCGGAGGGCTATGAAGCCTCGCAGCACGCCCAGTGCGCGGTCTGCGGCGGTTACCTCTGCGATGGAGGGGATCACCAGCACGACGCGCCCGAGGCCACGGAGATACCGGCAACGCAGCCGCCGGCGACCGAGCCTCCGGCAGTAGAGGAAGCGCCAGAAGCGGCGTGAGGAAAACCATCAAACGGCAAGGGGAGCCGTGGGGAATGGGATGGGGAGCGCGTCCGCAAGGGCGCGCTTGTTTTATGTTATTCGATAAAATTATATTGCCTTTTGTTGACAAGCGGCGCACGGCCAGCTATAATGCAAGAAATCGGAATGGAATGGGGGATGGGTGTGAAGCGGTCAGCCGCTCTGTTTGCTGTTGTTCTTGGGCGTCGCGCGGGCCGACGCCCTGCGCCCTCGCCGCGATGACACGAAAGAGATTGCCGCGGGGCGGGCAGCATCGCCTCTTGCGGAAATAGAAGCCGTCGAGCCGGAAACGCCGCCCGTGGCGGAAGCGAAGACGCTCGGCAGCGTCCACGGTCGCTTTTCCATTGCCAGAGGGCAGGACGCGCGAAACTGGGACTTTGCGGCGACGCTGACGCGCCGGGAACTGCGCCTGACCGCCGGGGACGGCAAGGCGGAACTGCGCCTGGAAGCATGGGCGGAGCCCGCGCGGGAAGGGGATGTGCGCGTCGAACTCTCCTTCCGGGGCCTCGCGGACCGCGGCATGCTGACCGGCACGGCGGACGCCGCGTGCCCGGTGGCCACGTGCGGCCTGCGCTGCGTGGATACGCAGAGCGGCGAGGCGCGCACGCACTACTTGCTGGAACTGCAAAGCGACGAGGTGTTTTCCCTGCGCGACGAGCTGCGCGGGGAGGAACTGTGGCGCGCGCAGTTCCCCTATGGGACGGCCTTTCTGCTCTCGGCATACGATGCCGATCAGACCCTCGGCGGCGCGGCATTCGCGTTCATGATGGTCAGCATGGACTATCTATGGCCGCTTTCCGACGCCTTCCAGCCCCTGAACGACGGTGAGGAGGTCACCATCGCCCTGCGCGAGCTGCTCATGCCATTTTCTCGGATGTTTGGCCTCAGCCTTGTCGAACTGCTCCCACCCTCGGACATCGTGTCGAATAACGCGCAGCTCTCCCGCGCGCTTGCCCCACCTCCTACGCGGCGAAGCGACGCTCGCGCCCACGGACGGGGGCCTCTCCGCCGTCTATTACAGCGAAGGCAGCCCGGAGCTCTCCGATGTGAAGCTGGAGGCGGAGCTGGACGAACGCGGCCTGCGCGCCCGCCTCTATGAAAACACGGAAAACGACTACGCCGCCTTCGCCCGCGCCGACCTCACCGCGTTGGATGACGGCCTGCGCCTCCGCGCGGAGGACTACGCGCATGGCGGCTTTTTCTACCTCGACGTGAATATGCCCGCATACGAGGACGCGCAGATGTGGAGCCTCACGGCCCTGATGAGCGCCTCGCCCCGCGCGGATGCCCCCGTCCGGCACGCGCGGCTCGAATGGAGCCGCGTACCCGATGCAGACGCATAGCTTATGCGCCCCGATGCCCCGATGCCCTACTCCGCCTCGCTCATCCTCAGCGGCGAGGGAGGACCGACGCGTTTCAGCCTCTTTTTTGAGGAGACCTTCAGCGATTGACGCTCTCGCGCGACCGAACGGAAAGGAGAAATGACCATGAAACGCTTTCTGGCGCTCCTGCTGACCTTCGCCCTGCTGACGGGCGCCGCCAGCGCCGCGCCCCTGCGCCCCCGCCGCGAGGCCGCGCCGCTGCCCGAGGCAGAGGAAGCCCCGGACCCCGCGAAGGACGCGCCGCTGCCCGAAGAAGCCCCCGAGACGGAAGCCCCCGAGACGGAAGCCCCCGAGGAGGAAGCCCCCAAGGCGGAGGAAGCTCCCGAGTCCCCGGAAGCTCCCGAGTCCCCGGAAGCTCCCGAGTCCCCGGACGCTCCCGCCGGCCTGCGCCCCCGTCGCGACGGGGCGGCGCATGAAGCCCACCACGAGGCCCGCCACGATGCGCGTTGGAGCGACCTGCCCGGGGAAGAAGCCCTGCAGGACGCAGAGACCATCGAGGGCAGCTTCACCATCGACAAAAACGGCGTTAAGATGGTCTACGACCTCACTTTGAGCGTCGCACTGGAAGAGGGCGAAACGCTCCCGGAAGCCATGGACCTGCTTGAGTTTGCCGATTACGCATTAAACTGGGTGGCGTCCGGCCCGATCAACATTGTAGAAGTGACTGCTACCCCTGCCAATGGCGAGGGTGTAGCGCTGACAGCCCACGTGGAAATAAGGCAGGGGCTTGGCCGGAAGCTGCTGATGCTCTTCACAGGGCAGATGGATGACTGGGAGCCTGCCAACATCCTTTCCGGCACGCTGACGCTCCATGACGCATCCAGCGGCGAGACGTTCTCCCACGATACCTTTTCCCTGCAAAGCGACGGCCTCCTTGCGCTCCGCGATGAGCTGCACGGCGGCACCTTTGAGACCAGCATCGTCCCCGTGCGGCTGGACGCGCGCTTCGTCGCCCTGTTGGCGGATGCCTGCGCGCCCCTGCTGGCCCGTCTGGACGATCTGCAGGAGGGCGAAACGCTCACCATCAGCCTGCTCGAATGCGCCCTGCCGCTCGCGCAGGCGCTCTACCGCCCCGCCGCGGACGACCTTGTGGAAGCGCTCGGCATCGACCGCGACCTGATCGCCCGCGAAATGCTCCAACTGCCCGGCGCGCTCGCTCTCACCCCCACGCGGGACGGCCTGCGCATCACGTTGCTCACCGACAGCGATCCGCGCAGCTATCACTACAAGTTCGAGCTGGACATCGACGAAAACGGCATCCATGGCGAGGTCTACGAGAGCGAGGACGGCGGGTACGTCTCCGTCGGCCGCGTCGAGGTGGATGCGACAGACGGCCTCTACGTCTTTCTGGAAGACTATTCGAGTAACAGCTATCTCTCTTTCGACGCCCATGAAGGATACGGCGCGTCCGACGGGTGGTCTGTGGCTCTCTACGGCTTCAGCGCCGCCCTCTCTTACGACCTCGAGGGCTACGGCGACAGTACCCACCTTCTCCTGGATTACAGCGAGAGCGACGTCGGCTCCGGCATCACCGTCATCGAGCGCGAGGCCTCGCTGCGCCTTGTGGATGGCGGCGGCGTCACCACTTGGACGCTGAATTTTCTCGAACCCATTCCCCCGGAGGGGAACGGCGAATAGAACGCTGACCTTCACGCTTTCCTCACCTGCGGAAATGAGGTGCAGCGCGACAAATGACCATCGTGCCCCCTGAGCGGGACGGTTGTGTGCCGTTCCGTTCCAGAGCGCTGACAAAGCCCACAACCGCAAAAATCGCTCTGATAAAATAGAAATCAGAGGCGATTTTTGCTTCCGGCGGTGGATTTGCCGAGCCCTACAGGATCGTCAAATCCAGTCGCAGGTTGCAAGCCCAAAGGATTGCAAGTCGCCGATGGCGACCGTTTTTGACGATCAAAGATCGGCAAAAACGCCTTGGCGACAAATTTTGCCGCTGGCAAAATTTCCTTGCTTGCAGGCTTTCTCATCGCTCTGAAGCGCGTCCGCAAGGGCGCGCTTATTTTATCGTAAAACGGAAATAAAATGTTGCGTTTGATTGACAAAGATTACAAAAAAGAATATAATGAGGATAAATAGGGAAAAGAGCGCCGCCCCTGCGCGCCGCCGTCTTTCCCCGTCGCGGTCAAAAACGCGCTGAAGACGGCGCGAGCGCCATATCGATGGACGGATGAAAGGAGAATGCGCATGAAGCGATTGTTGGCCCTCCTCCTGGCCCTTGTTCTGCTGACCGGCGTCGCCTGCGCCGAGGGACTCAAGCCCCGCCGCGACGCGGTGGAAACCCCGGCGGAGGAATCGACGCCCTCAACCGGTCCGGCCGCGCTGCCCGAGGCGGAGACGGACGATTTGCCGGCAGCGCCTTCCACGCGTGAAGAAGAACCGGCGCGGGAAACGCCGGATGCTCCCGCCGCGCCCGAGGCGGAATCACCCTCCGGCCTCAAGCCTCGCCGCGACGGGGAACACCACGCAGAAAGGCATGCACAGGACGAACCTGATCCCGCCGCGGACGATGCGGACGCGCGCTCCCAAACGCTGGAAGGCACGTTCACCATCGACGAGGACGGCGTAGAACTTTCCTACGCCTTCTCCGTGGAAATGATCTCCGGCGCCGAGGAAAGCGCGCTCAAGTTCAGCGCCGCGCCCACGAGCGGCTACGGCATGGAACTGGAAGGCGAGTTGGAACTGCCTGACCCGATGATTATGATGACCGCGCTCTACGGCTTTGGCCCGCAGAGGGACGCGCCCACTGAACTGCTGCGCGGCACGCTGGAAGCGTGCGACGCTTTCGATGGCGCCACCTGCGCGCGCTATACGCTGACGTTGACAGGCGACGGCATCCTCCGCGGGGAGGAGGCGCTGCGCGGCGAGCGCTGGGAAGTGGATCTCTACCCTGAAGATGTGGATGCGTTCCTCGGCGACCTCAGCGCCCAGTGGCTGAACGACCTGCTCGACCTCATTGCGCGGAATGTCTCCGCGCTCGAGGAGGGCGATCCGGTGCGCCTGAGCCTGCGCGAAATGGCCATGCCTTTCGTGCGCGCGCTGTACAGCCCGGATTCCGACGCGACGGTGGAAAGGCTTGGAGTCGACCGCGCCATGCTTAGCCGCGCGCTGCTTGAAGCGGCAATGGGCGAATTGCGCCTTGCCCCCACGGAAGAGGGCCTGTCCGTGGCCTGGTACAGCAGCGGCAGTCCCGAACTCTCTTCCAACAAGGTCGAAGGAGAGATCGGCGGCGATGGCTGCGAATTCTGTCTGTACGAAAACCGGGGAAACGACTACGCCGCCATCGGCCGCATTTCCGCGGAGACGACGGATGGATTGCGCGTGCACGCGGAGGACTATCTTGACGGCGGTTACTTCTACCTTGACGCCGGAATGGGCATCTTTCCAGACACGTTCGACGCTTCGCTGGCCTTTGCGCGCTCCGCTTATGAGCCTCCGCTGTTGGCGTTTTTTGACTATGAAGGCGGGGAAGTGTTCGATGGCGAGGAACAGATGCTGCGCCTGCGCGTCGTCGAGGACGGGCACATGTTGACCTGCACGCTCCGCTTCGCCTGTACAAACGCGATCGGATCCGACTGAAAAACACCTCTCTTGGGCGGGACGGCTGTGTGCCGTTCCGCTCTTTTCTGTGTCAAGACCATGGCCGCGCTTGACAGGCAGGCTTTTACGTTATAAAATTATAAATATACGGTCAAAATGCTGTGCGCGCAGCGCGAAGGAGGCCAAAGCAGATCCGTTTCCATCCGGAACGGGAGGAACGCTTGCGGAAGGAGGTCGTTTGATGAAAACAGCGAAGGACTTGCAGCGCGTGGAGGACAAGCGGCGACTCAAACAACTCATGTACGAGAACCTGCGGCGATTCCCGCGCTGGGAGACGAATTGCATCTTTGAACCCGGAGAGGTCGACCGCCTCCTCAGACGCAAGAGCCTCTACGCCGGCGCCTGCCCAGCGGGCCTCTATCTGCTCGACGACGAGGGGGACTACTATCGCGTCCATTTCTTCTTTTCCGTGGACGCGCCGGTGGATTTTTCGCCCATGGACAAGCCCGTGTTGGTGGAGTTCCTCGTCACCCGCGGCAAGCGCAGCGCCGCCATCGCCGAAATGGAGCAAAAGTGGCTCGCGGCGGGCTTCCGCGAACACGTCAAGGATCTGAAACTCTATCTCTCCCTCAAGGATTACGCTCTGCGCCCCGCGGCCGTGGAAAACGCCGCCGGACGCTTCGTCGCCCGTCCCGCCCGCGCCGAAGATGCGCCCCAGATCCTTCCCATCTGGGACGCGTCGCTCGATCACCTCAACTCCGCCATCCCTTCGATGGAGGAATTGCTCTACGAGATCAACGAGGGAAATATATTCGTCGTCGACCGGGAAGGGGAGGTCTGCGCCGCCAACAAGATGGTCATTCGCGGCGGCATGGTTTCCACCTGGCTCGGCGCGGTCAAGCCGGAGTATCGCCGCATGGGCCTTTCCACGGCCATGAAGCATCTGATCTACAAGACGGCCATGGAGCGGGGCGTGTTCCTCTGCTACACATGGGTCGATGAGAACAACGCCGCTTCCCGCGCGGCGCTTGCAAAGCTCGGCTTCGTCCATCGCGGCGAGTGGACGGAGGGCTTCCTCATGGACGCCGCGAAAGATTAGCGCGTCGCCTGTACGCAATCGAAGTTTAACCTTTGCGACATTGAAAGATATCTGCCGCGAGTGCTATCATAGCTCCATTGTTTTTTCAGGGAGCGTGAGCGCATGGACACACGGTATATCTTCGTGACCGGCGGCGTGACCTCGTCGCTCGGGAAGGGCATCACCGCGGCCTCGCTGGGCAGGCTGCTGAAGGCGCGCGGCTACACGGTTGCCATCCAGAAATTTGACCCCTATCTCAACATCGACCCCGGCACCATGAATCCCTATCAGCATGGGGAAGTTTTCGTCACCGAAGACGGCGCGGAGACAGACCTCGACCTCGGCCACTACGAGCGCTTTGTCGATGAAAACCTCAGCCGCTATTCCTCCGTCACCTCCGGGCAGGTCTTTTTCAGCGTCTTAAAGCGCGAGCGCGACGGCGGCTACCACGGCGGCACCGTGCAGGTCATCCCGCACATCACAGACGAGATCAAAGAGAAAATCTATCGCGTCGGCGAAAAGGCCGACGTCGTCATCACCGAAATTGGCGGAACGGTCGGCGATATCGAGGGGCAACCCTTCATCGAGGCCATCCGCCAATTTCAATGGGAAGTGCCACCGGAGCGCACGCTGTTTATCCACGTCACCCTCATCCCGTACCTGAAAACGTCGCAGGAACTCAAAACCAAGCCAACGCAGCACTCGGTCAAGGAATTGCAGGGCATGGGCATCCACCCCGGCATGCTCGTCTGCCGCAGCGACTATCCCATCCCGCCGGAGATGCGGGCAAAGCTCTCGCTGTTTTGCAATGTCCCCGCCAGGCGCATCATCCAGAACCTTGACGCCGAATCGCTCTATCAGGTGCCCTTGATGCTGGAGCGGGAAGCGTTCGCCGACAAGGTCTGCGAAGCGCTGCAACTGCCCGTCCGCGCGCCGGAATTGCAGGACTGGGAGGAAATGGTCGACCGCTTCCAGCATCCCGAGCGCGAAGTGACCATCGCGCTGGTGGGCAAGTACATACAACTCCACGACGCCTATCTCTCCGTGGTCGAGGCGTTGCAGCACGGCGGCATCGCCCACCGCGCCCGCGTGCGCGTCAAATGGATACAGGCGGATGATCTCGCCGGTCCGGAAACAGACGTGGACGCCGCCTTTGCAGGCGTGCAGGGTATCCTCGTGCCCGGCGGTTTTGGCAATCGCGGCATCGAGGGCAAGATGATCGCCGCGCGCTATGCCCGCGAGCATGGCGTTCCCTATCTGGGCATCTGCCTGGGCATGCAGACGGCGGTAATGGAGTTCGCCCGCGACGTCTGCGGCATGGAAGACGCGTCCTCCACGGAGTTCGATCCCGATACGCCCTATCCCGTCATCGACATCATGGAGGAGCAGAAGGGCCTTGAGCAGACAGGCGGCACCATGCGCCTCGGCGCGTATCGCTGCCGCCTCGCGCCGGACAGCCTCCTGCATGCGCTCTATGGCGCGGACGAGATCTTCGAGCGCCACCGCCACCGCTATGAGTTCAACAACGCCTATATCGAGGCGTTCGCCGCCCACGGCCTGCGTGTCGCCGGCGTCAATCCGGAGCGCAACCTGGTGGAGGCTGTGGAGCTTGTTGAGCACCCGTGGTTCGTGGGCGTGCAGTTCCATCCGGAATTCAAATCCCGCCCCAATCGCCCGCATCCCCTGTTTACCGGCCTGATAGGCGCGGCCATTCGCCGCGCGGAGGAGGAAACATGCTAGAAAAGATCGTCATACTGGACTTTGGCGGCCAGTACAACCAACTCATCGCCCGCCGCGTGCGCGAGGCCGGTGTATACTGCGAGATCCTCAACTACGCCGCTCCCATGGCTTCCTGGAGAGACGAAAGCCTGCGCGGTATTATACTCACCGGCGGTCCCAACAGCGTTTATGAAGAGGGCGCGCCGCGCCTTGGCGGGGAGATTTTCTCCCTCGGCGTGCCGGTGCTGGGTATCTGCTACGGCATGCAGCTGATCAATTACATACTCGGCGGCACGGTCGAACATGCCGACGCCGGTGAGTACGGCCACACGGAATTGACCGTCCGCGGCGGCAAGCTTTTTGAGGCCGTCTCCTCCGAAACAGTGGTCTTCATGAACCACACCGACCGTGTGGCGCAGATGCCCGAGGGCTTCCAATGCGACGCCAGCACGCGGCATTGCCCCGTGGCTGCCTTCTCCTGCCCGGAAAGGGGCGTCTACGGCGTGCAGTTCCACCCCGAAGTGCGCCATACCGTGGAAGGAACGACCGTTTTGCGCAATTTCGTGCTTGGCGTTTGCGGCTGCAAGGGCGATTACCGCGCCGAGGACATGATCGAGAGCATGCTGCGCGACGTCCGCGCGCAGGTGGGGGAGGGCAAGGTCGTGGCCGGCCTCTCCGGCGGCGTCGATTCCTCCGTGGCCTGCGCTCTGGCGGAACGGGCGCTTTCCAAAGGGCAGCTTACCTGCGTGTTTGTCGATCATGGCCTTTTGCGCCTCAACGAGGCCGAGAGCGTTCTTCGCACCTACCGCGACGCCATGGGCCTCAACGTTGTCTACGTGGATGCATCCGAGCGCTTCCTCACCGCGCTTTCCGGCGTCACCGACCCGGAGAAAAAGCGCAAGATCATCGGCGAACTGTTCGTGCGCGTTTTTGAGGAAGAAGCGAAAAAGATCGGCGCGCAGTTCCTCTTGCAGGGCACCATCTACCCGGACCGCATCGAGAGTGGCATGGGCGGTTCGGCCACCATCAAGAGCCACCACAACGTCGGCGGCCTGCCCAAGGATTCTCTGTTTAAGAAGGAAAACATCGTCGAGCCGCTCAAATCGCTCTTCAAGGACGAAGTGCGCGCCGTCGGCGAAGCGCTGGGCATTCCGCGCCGCATGGTCTGGCGGCAGCCGTTCCCCGGCCCCGGCCTCGCCGTGCGCGTGGTGGGAGAGATCACCCGCGAAAAGCTCGATATCCTCCGCAAGAGCGACGCCATCTATCTGGAGGAATTGGAAAACGCCGGCCTCGCGCGGGATATTTGGCAGTCCTTCGCCGTGCTCACCGGCTCGAAGACCGTCGGCGTCATGGGCGATGGCCGCACCTACGCCTACTGCGTCGCCCTGCGCGCCGTGACCAGCGACGACGCCATGACCGTCGAAGCCGCGGAGCTTCCCTATCCAGTGCTAAAGAAGTGCGTCAGCCGCATCATAAGCGAAGTCCCCGGCGTCAACCGCATCGTCTACGACATCACCGGCAAACCCCCGGGAACGATCGAGTGGGAATGACCTTTTCCCGCCACCCACGGCCCTCGTCGTCCGCTGCGGGAGCCGTGGGCGCTTTTTGCGCCTTTTTTCTTTTCCTCTCTTTTCAAACGGGGGATTTTCATGTATAATGGAGGGCACGCCCGCAGGCTTGCAAACACAAGGCGTATATAAAGGAGAATGGCTATGCGCGGCAAGATCGGAGACCTTTTGCGCGTCCCGCCGGAGATACTTTCCGACTTCCGGCAGGATTCATTTCAGAAAAACCGACTTTCCTTGCTGGTTATCTGCGTAATGATCTTCGGCATGGAGCCGTATAATATCTTCCGCGTGCTGTTCATGTCGCGCTCAGGGCTGGGAACGCTCAACAACCGCATCTATTTCGGCATGTATTGCGCGCTGTTGCTGGCCGCCGTCGCGTATATGCTGGCGGCCCGTCTGACGCGCGGTGCGGCGCTGGAAAAGCGCTTGCGGATACAGTATGCCGGCGTCGTGTTCGCCTTTCTCTGGCACATCTGCCTCAACGTTTACGACCTGATGCGCGATCCGGACGGAGAAGTAAGCATCTACATGACCGCGGTGCTGGCGCTGGCCGTTTTCATCCAACTGCCCACCTGTCTGAGCATCGCCTGTCATGTGGGCGGCTATACGCTGTTCGTGCTCACGGCGGGGCGGTACCTGGAGAGCGGGCCGCTGCTCAACCTGACGTTTTCCTCGATCGTGGCGCTGGCCGTCTCGCTGACGAGGAACCACAACGCGACGGTCGTCCTCGTGCAGCGCCGCGAGATCGCCCTGATGAACCGGCAATTGCAGGCGCTGCTGGAAAAAGATCCCCTGACCGGTCTGCTCAACAAGTCGGCCTTCGAGGAAAAGACGGCGGCCCGCCTGCGGAGCGCCAACGGTAGCGATGGCCTGACGCTGTTGATGGTCGACCTCGACGATTTCAAGGGCATCAACGACCGCTTCGGCCATCCCTGCGGCGACTATGTGCTGCAACAGACTGCGCAAAGGCTGCAAAACGCCTTTCCCACCGCCGCGGAGATCGGCCGCATCGGCGGCGATGAGTTTGCCCTCACGCTCTACACGACGTCGCCGGATCTGCTGGAAGAGCGCTGCCGCCGCTTCATCCGGATGCTTGGAGACATACGCTGGCAGGGGCGCGAGGTTGGCGCGCAGTGCAGCGCCGGCTTCTGCCGCATTGGCGCGCTGGATGTTTCTTATGAGCGCGTCTATCGGGAGGTCGACCGCGCCCTGTACGAGGCCAAGCGCGAGGGCAAGGGCCGTTGCCACGCCTGCGCGATCAACTGAATGGATCATGTGAGGAAAACATGCTTACAACGGTACTTTTTGATTTGGACGGCACGCTTCTGCCTATGGATCAGGATGAATTCGTCCGCGACTACTTCCATCGTCTGGTGGAAAAAGTGGCTCCGCTGGGCTATGAGCCCAAGGCGCTGATTGATACCGTGTGGGCGGGTACGGCGGCCATGGTGAAAAACGACGGCGCGCGCACCAACGAGGAGGCTTTCTGGCGCGTGTTCGCCGCCCGCTACGGCGAGGAACGGCTGCGCGACCGCCCCGCGTTCGACGCGTTTTACCGCACGGACTTCCAGCAGACGGCGCGTGTCTGCGGCCGCAACGACGCCGCCCGCGCCGCGGTGAATGCGCTCAAAGCCATGGGCTTGCGTGCCGCGCTGGCCACCAATCCCATTTTCCCGCAAACGGCGACCTATAGCCGCGTGCGTTGGGCGGGGCTGGAGCCGGAGATGTTTGAATATATCACCACTTATGAAAACTCCACCCACAGCAAGCCGAATCCCGCTTACTATGCCGATCTGCTCTCCACGCTCGGCCTGCGCGCGGAAGAATGTCTGATGGTCGGCAACGACGTGGGGGAGGATATGGTGGCCGAAACGCTGGGGATGCGCGTGTTTTTGCTCACCGACTGCCTCATCAATCCGCGGGGCGATGATATTTCCCGCTGGCCGCACGGCGGCTTTGACGATCTGCTCGTCCACGCGCGCGCTCTGCTAGTGAAATAAGCATAAAGAAACCATACAGATCGGTCCGCCGGGGATTTGGCGGGCCGTTTTTTGCGCGTTTTGCCGTCAAATGGCCGCGTTTGATAAAACATACACAACATCTTAACAAAACGCTTGCAAAAACTTGTAAGAATCCACGTGGCAGCGAGAATAAACATGCTATAATATAGATAAGTGTATGGGATATGTGAACGAATGAAGGCTGTTTGACAGAAGGGAGCGGGATCCCGCCTATGCCCAGTTCCAGTTTTCTTGACATTTCCAGTTACTTTGAAATGATGGGCCAGTACCCGGCGCTCATCCTCACCAGCATCCTTACCTTGGCCGTCATACTCGTCAACGGCTGGACGGACGCGCCAAACGCCATCGCCACCTGCGTTTCCACGCGCGCCATGCGCCCGCGCCCGGCGATCATCATGGCAGCTATCTTCAATTTCCTCGGCGTCCTCGTGATGACGCTCATCAACAAAAAGGTCGCAGAGACCATCTATAACATGGTGGATTTTGGAGGCGACGCCCACGAGGCGCTCGTAGCCCTGTGCGCGGCGATGGTGGCCATCGTCACCTGGGCCACGGCGGCGTGGAAGTTCGGCATCCCTACCAGCGAGAGCCACGCGCTCATCGCCGGCCTGTCCGGCGCGGCCATCGCTCTGCACAACGGCCTGTCCGGCATCAACGGCGCGGAGTGGCTGAAGGTCATCTATGGCCTGGGGCTCTCTACGCTGCTGGGCTTCGTGCTGGGCTTCATCGTGGCAAGGATCGTCGCTTTCCTCTTCAGGTATGCGGAGCGGCAGAAGGCCAACAAGGGTTTCCGCGCGGCGCAGATCGGCGGCGCAGCGGCCATGGCTTTCATGCACGGCGCGCAGGATGGTCAGAAGTTCATTGGCGTGTTCCTCCTTGGCATGGCGCTCTCCAGCGGCCACGCGGAGATGGGTACAGTGGAGATACCCATCTGGCTGATGGCGCTGTGCGCCATCGTCATGGGCTTGGGCACGTCCATCGGCGGTCTGCGCATCATCAAGTCCGTCGGCATGGATATGGTCAAACTCGACGTGCATCAGGGCTTTTCCGCGGATCTTGCCGCGGCGGGCTGCCTGCTGCTCTCCTCTGTAACCGGCATCCCGGTTTCCACCACGCACACCAAGACCACGGCCATCATGGGCGTGGGCGCTGCGCGGCGCATCAAGAGCGTCAACTGGAGCGTGGTGCGTGAAATGGTCCTCACATGGGTGCTGACCTTCCCCGGCTGCGGTTTGGTCGGCTACTTGATGGCAAAGCTGTTCATGGCGATCTTTTGATCAAAGGAGTTGGACATTTTGGGCAACAAGAAGAAAGAGAAAAAGCAGAAGAAGACCAGTTACAGCTATTTCGCGTTCTTTTGCGAGATGATCGACTGCGCTTGCCAGGCTTCGACGGCGTTGAACAATATGTTCAGCGACTTCCAGTCCAAAAACCTGCGCCAGGAGGCGGACGTGATCCACGAGATTGAGCACGCCGCCGATCTGAAAAAGCATGACATGATGAGCCAGCTTTTGCGCGAGTTTTTGCCGCCCATCGACCGCGAGGACATCGTCAACATTTCACACGTGCTGGATGAGATCGTCGACCTGATCGAGGAAGTCGTGCTCAGCCTGTACATGAACGACATCCAGAAGTGCCGCCCGGATGTGCAGCCCATGGTGGCGCTGATCGTCAAGCAGTGCGAGGAACTCCAGAAGCTGATGGCGGAATTCGAGAACTACAAGAAATCCGATAAGCTGCTGGAGAGCATCATCGTCATCAATACGCTCGAGGAGGAAGGCGACCGCCTCTACCTCGAGGCCATGCGCAACCTCAAGACCACCAGCACCGATCCCTTCGAGTTGATCGCCTGGCGCGACATTTACAGCAGCCTCGAGGACTGCTGCGACGCCTGCGAAAAGGTCGCGGACGCGGTCGAGGAAGTCGTGATGAAGAACACCTGATCGCCTCGCGCGGTCGTTCAACGCCGCCGGCAAAGGCCCAGCGCCTTTCCGGCGGCGTTTGCCATCAAAAACCCCCTTTCAAAAATTCTTCTTTCAGGCTATTGCCTGTGTAATGGTTTTGTGCTAAAATAATATGTGTGGCAGGAAAATGGCAATTTTTTCCTGCTGCAAGCGGTTTTGCACATTTGTGCGTGCCTGAAGTTATAAAGGGGGTTTTTATTGTGAAGAAACTGTTTGCCCTGCTGCTCGCCCTGACTATGTTGGCCACCTGTGCCGGCGCGGCGCTGGCGGAGGATCTGACCATTGGCGTCAACATCCAGGAATTCAGCAACGCCTATCTGACCGAGATGCGCAACGGCATGGAAGAGACCGCTGCGGAGCTGGGCGTGACCCTCGATATGGCTGATGGCCAGTCCAGCGAGGCCACCATCAGCAACAACATTGACCTCTTCCTCACCAAGGGCTATTCCATCCTCGCCATCAACATGATGAGTACCACCTCCGCCCCCAGCATCCTGGAAAAGACGCAGGCTGAAAATGTGCCGGTCGTCTTCTTCAATGTCGAGCCGGAAGCGGACGTGCTCGCCGCTGCCCCGGGCAACTACTATGTTGGCGCCAAGGCTGAAGAGTCCGGCATCATGCAGGGCGAAGCGCTGGTCAACTACTGGAACACCGTCGAAGGCGCGGACCGCAACGGCGACGGCGTGATGCAGTACGTGATGATCATGGGCGATCCTGGCCATCAGGATTCCATCCTGCGCACCGAGTATTCCGTGAACACCATCAAGGAAGCCGGCATTGAGGTTGAGGAGCTGGCCGTGGATACCGCCAACTGGGCGCGCGCGGAAGGCCAGGATGTCATGGCCCGCATCCTTGCGGCGCATGACGACATCGAAGCCGTTATCTGCAACAACGACGAAATGGCCCTTGGCGCCATCGAAGCGCTGAAGGCGGGCGGCTATCTGGTGGATGGCGGCACGTTCATTCCGGTCGTGGGCGTCGACTGCAACGAGGAAGCGCAGCTGGCCATCGAGGAAGGCACCATGTACGCCTCCGTGTTCAATGATGCCAAGAGCCAGGCCGACGCAGTTGTCAAGCTCTGCAAGTTGATCGCTGACGGCGAGGAGCCGACCTCTGAGAACCTCGGCTACACGCTGGACGGCCAGTATGTGTGGATCCCCTATGTGCCGGTGACCATCGACAACCTGGACACCATTGGCTGATAGACTCTTGAAAGGAGGGAGAGTGCAAGCGGGCACTCTCCCTCTGTCCAATTTAGGAGGCAACCAGGGTGGATAAGAAGCGATATGTATTGGAGATGCACGGCATCACCAAGGACTTTCCCGGCGTGCGCGCGCTCGACGACGTTCATCTCGAAGTCGAGCCGGGCAAGGTGCACGCGCTGATGGGCGAAAACGGCGCCGGCAAGTCCACGCTGATGAAGTGCCTGTTCGGCATCTACAAGCCGGACGCGGGAAAGATACTCCTGGACGGCAAAGAAGTCAGCTTTCAGGGCTCGATGGAGGCTCTGCAAAGCGGCATCTCCATGATCCATCAGGAATTGCAGCCCGAGCCGCATCTCACGGTGATGGAGAACCTCTGGATGGGGCGCTGGCCGAAAAAGGGCTTTATCGTCGACTACAAAAAAATGTATCAGATGACGGTCGAGGAACTCGGCCGCCTGAAAATGGACTACAACCCCAAGGCGCTGGTCAAGACGCTCTCGGTATCGAAAATACAGTGTCTGGAGATCGCCAAAGCCGTCTCCAACAACGCCCGCGTCATCATCATGGACGAGCCGACCTCTTCGCTTACGGAGAACGAAACGGAATATCTCTTTGGCATCATCGAGGATCTGCGCAGGCAGGGTATCGCCGTCATTTACATCTCCCATAAGATGAATGAGATCCTCCGCATCGCCGATTGCGTGAGCATCATGCGCGATGGCAGGATGATCGGCACCTGGCCGACGGCGGAACTGACCATAGACGCCATCATTTCCCGCATGGTCGGCCGCGAGCTCTCGGAATATTACCCGCAAAAGACCAATACGCCTGGCGAGGTGCGCCTGAAGGTGGAAAACTTCACCTCCATCCACCCCGGCAGTTTCCGCCATGTCGATTTTGCGCTGCGGCGCGGAGAGATCCTCGGCGTGGCCGGCCTGGTCGGCGCGCAGCGCACGGAGCTTTTTGAGGGCATCTACGGCATCCGTGCCCATTCGGCGGGCAAGGTGTTCATCGACGGGCAGGAAGTGAACATTCGCCGTCCCATCGACGCCATTCGCCGCCGCATCGCCCTTCTCACGGAAGACAGAAAGCAAAGCGGCATCTTCCCCGTGCTCAGCGTGGGCGAAAACATCTATCTGCGCCAATACAAGCGCCTGAGCCGCTTTGGCAAGATCAGTTATAAAAAGTGTTATCAGGTGGCGCAGGAGGGCGTGAAGCGCTTTCGCGTGAAGGCGCCCAGCCTGAAAACGCCCGTGCGCGACCTTTCCGGCGGCAACCAGCAAAAAGTGCTGCTGGCGCGCTGGCTGCTCACCGATCCGGAGATACTCTTCCTCGACGAACCCACGCGCGGCATCGACGTGGGCGCCAAGTATGAGATTTATACGATCATCGCGCAGCTCGCCGCCGAAGGCAAGAGCATCGTGATGATTTCCAGCGAGATGGGCGAGCTCCTGGGCATGGCCGACCGCATCATGGTGATGTGCGACGGCCGCAAGACCGGCGAATTGACGCGAGAGCAGTTCTCTGAAGAAGCGGTCATGCAGTTGGCAACACAGTTTGAGTAAGGGGAATCAGAGCATGAATACACAAAGCACAGCCCCGCGCAAGCACAGGGGCATCGCGGATTTCGTGATGAACAACGTCATCATGATCAGCCTGTTTTTGCTGATTGTCATCATCGCCATCATGGAGCCGCGCTTTATTTCCATGCGCGTGGTGCGCGATATACTCATCCAGAATTCCTCGCGCATGATCATCGCCTGCGGCATGACGATGGTGCTGATCTCCGGCGGCATGGATCTTGCCGCGGGCCGCATCGTTGGCCTGGCCGCCGTCGTCACCGGCTCTTTGGGGCAGGTGGCCGACGCCAGCCGCCGCTTTTTCCCGAATCTGCCGCAGCTGCCGCTGATCGTGCCGCTGCTGGCTGCCATCGCCATCTGCTTCCTCTTTGGTATGCTCAACGGCGTGGCCATCGCCAAGTTCTCCATTCCGCCCTTCATCGTCACCCTTGGCACCGGCATGATCATTTGGGGCGCGAACCTGCTCTATTACGATCTTGAGCCCAACAATTCCCAGCCCATCGGCAATATACAGCCGGATATCAAGTTCACTGGTTCCGGGTACGTGTTCGGCTCCATACCGGTCATCATACTGATCGCCGTGGCCGTGGTGCTCGTCGTTTGGTTTGTGATGAAGTATACCACCTTTGGCCGCAGTATCTACACCATCGGCGGTAACCGCGACGCGGCGGAGGTCTGCGGCATCAACGTGCCGCGCACGCTCATCTGGACCTACGCGCTGGCGGCGGTGACGTTCGCCATCGGCGGCTTCCTTGAGTGCGCGCGCACCAATGGCGCCACGGCGGCTTACGGCGAAAACTATGAGTTCGACGCCATCGCAGCCTGCGTGGTCGGCGGCGTTTCCAATTCCGGCGGCGTCGGCACCGTGCCCGGCATGGTCTTGGGCGTGCTGATGTTTGGCATCATCAACTACGGCCTGACCTTCCTTGGCGTTCAGCCCTACTGGCAGAAGATCGTCAAGGGCCTCATTATCCTCCTCGCCGTCGGCTTCGATGTGCGCAAGAACATCCGCAAAAAGTAAGGCGAACGACACAAACCGCGTCCGGATGGGCCAACGCCGCCCGTCCGGGCGCTTTTTGTCGCGCATGGAACCGCGCGCAGCAGCGCAAACTGAGCGCAAAGGGGGAATCGGCATGGCGAAGATTGCCATCATCGGCGCGGGACAGGTGGGCGCGAGCTGCGCGTTCGCCTTGGCGCAGACGGGCCTGGCGCGGCAGATCGCGCTCGCTGACGTTCGGGAAGACAAGGCGCGGGGCGAGGCGCTGGACATTGCCCACGGCGCGGCCCTTCTGCCCAGCGTGCGCGTTGAGGGCGGCGGCTATGAGGTCATCGACGAAGCGGATCTGGCGGTAATGACCGCGGGCGCGAATCAGGCGCCGGGCGAGTCGCGCCGCGATCTGTTGCAGAAAAACATCGCCATATTGCGCGCCGCCGCCGGCGAGATCGCCCGCCGCGCGCCGCGGGCGGTGCTGCTGGTGGTCGCCAATCCCGTGGACGCGCTCACGCGCGCGGCAATCAAGGCCACGGGCTTTCCGCCAGCGCGCGTGCTGGGCAGCGGCACCGTGCTCGACAGCCTCCGTCTGCGTTTCATGCTCTCCGAGCACACGGGCATCGACGCTTCCAGCATCCATGCCTGCGTGCTGGGCGAACATGGCGAGAGCGAACTGCCCGCTTGGAGTTCCATGTCCATCGCCGGCATGACGCTGGAGGAATACTGCAATGATTGCGGCGGCTGCGACGCGCGCCTGCCGGAAGTGATGCGCGCTGCTTTTGACAGGGAGGTACGCCGCGCGGCCGAGCGCGTCATCGCCTGGAAAGGAGCGACGTTTTACGCCGTCGCCGTGGCTGTGCGCCGCATCGCGCAGGCGATCCTGCGCGATGAACGCTCCATCCTCACGGTTTCCTCGCTGCTTGAAGGCGAATATGGCCTTGAAAACGTCTGCCTCAGCCTGCCCTGCGTGCTCGGACGCGCGGGCGTGCTGCGGCGCATACCAGTCAAACTCGCCGCAGACGAACTTGCAGCCCTGCGCGCGAGCGCCGATGCGATCATGGCCATGGACGCAAACGCGGAAAGATCATTTTGTCCATAAAAGCGCATAAAGGCGTTCCGCCTGCAAACACTATGCCTGGAGGGATGAACATGCAAAGAAGCAACAGACGCGTGCGCTTTGGCCGTTGGTTCCTGTTTATCTGGGCTTTGGCGGTGCTGGCGCTGATGCTGGTGGGAGTGCTGGGAAAAGAGCCGGAGCCGCGCTATGACGGCGCGACGTTTGTGCGCGTGGAAGCGGGGCGCTGCTATGTCTGACTCGCGGCAGAGCCTGCCCACGTTCGCGCTGGAATACAAGCGCCGCCCCGGCGATCGCGAAACGCGCATGTGCGCTCGCCGCGCCGATACCGCTCTGCGCTCCAGGGAGGAACGATCATGAGCGAAAACAAAACGCCCCAGGAAAAGCACTACGCGCGCCTGGTCGATGAACTTACGCCGAATTCCCGCCATCTGCGCGGCTGTGTGCGCGCTTTTTGGGTCGGCGGCCTCATCTGCACCATCGGGCAACTGTTGACAATGCTGGCGCAGACGCTGGAATTGGGCGAATTGACCGCGCCGATGTTCACCAGCTGCGCACTGATTTTTCTTGGCACCACGCTCACAGGCATCGGCGTTTACGATCGCATCGGCAAGTATGCCGGCGCGGGTTCCGTGGTGCCCATCACCGGCTTTGCCAATTCCGTGGCCGCGCCGGCCATCGAGTTTCGCCGCGAGGGCATGGTGCTGGGCCTGGGCGCGAAGCTGTTTCAGATTGCCGGCCCGGTGCTCACCTATGGCATCAGCGCCTCCATCATCGTCGGCGTCCTTTACTGGGCGGCAAAGGAGTGGTTGCTGTGAGAATCGGGAGCCGCACGTTCGTCTATGAGCATCCGCCGCGCATCGCCGCGCACGCCTCCATCGTCGGCCCCAAGGAGAGCAAGGGGCCTCTGGCGGCGTATTTCGACGAATCCTCGCAGGACGATCTCTTCGGCCAGAAGACGTGGGAGATGGGGGAGAGCGAGATGCTGCGCCGCTGCGCCGCGCGCGCCATGGAGATGGGCGGTCTGGCCCCGGAAGAGACGCAGGCGCTCTTCTGCGGCGACCTCAACGACCAGATTATCGCCACGGGTTTCGCTGCCCGCGCGCTGAGCGTGCCGCTGGTGGGGCTCTACGGTGCCTGTTCGACGTTCGTGGAGGGGCTGGTGCTGGCCGCGGCGCTCATCAGCGGCGGCCAGTTGCAAAACGCGCTCTGCGCCGCCTCCAGCCACTTCTGCACGGCGGAACGCCAGTTTCGCTTCCCCCTGGAGATGGGCACGCAGCGCCCGCCGTCGGCCCAGTGGACGGCCACAGCGGCCGGCTGCGCGCTGCTCATGGCGGGGGATGGTACGGGGCTGCGCGTCACCGCCGGCACATTGGGGCGCATCGTCGATTACAAGATCAAGGACGCGAACCACATGGGCGCGGCCATGGCCCCGGCGGTGGAATCAACCATATGCGCGCATCTGGACGATACCGGAGCGGCGGCGGATGATTTCGACCTCATCGCCACCGGCGACCTCGGTTGGATCGGCCGCGAGATCCTCCTGCAGCTCTTCCGCGAGCGCGGCCGCTCTCTGCCGCCGGAAAAGCTGGTGGACTGCGGCGCCTCTCTGTTTTATCAGGAACAGGACACCCACGCGGGCGGCAGCGGCTGCGGCTGCGTCGCCTCCGTCTCCTGCGGATGGCTGATGAAGCGCATGGAGCGCGGGGAACTTGGCAAGGTGCTGCTCGTCGGTTCCGGAGCGATGCTCAGCCCCACAAGCACCATGCAGTCCGAGAGCATCCCCGGCATCGCCTACGCCGTGCGGCTGGAGGTGAAATAAATGGAAGTTTTCTGGGATCTTCTCAAGGCCTTTGTGGTCGGCGGCCTCATCTGCGTGGTCGGGCAGGTGCTCATCCAGACTACGAAGCTGACCAACGCCCGCATACTCGTGCTTTTCGTTACCGCGGGCGTGTTTCTCACCGCACTCGGCGTCTACAAGCCGCTGGTCGATTTCGCTGGCGCCGGTGCGACGGTGCCGCTCACAGGCTTTGGCTATTCGCTGGCCATGGGGGCCATCGAGGCGGTGAACAGCTACGGCATCCTTGGCGCCCTGGCCGGCGGCGTGACGCGCGCGGCGGCGGGCATCGCCGCGGCGATCTTCTTTGGACTCATCAACGCCCTGATCTTCAAGCCAAGGGCCAAGCCGTAAAACGCTCCGCCCCTGCTCCGCAAAGAAGCGGAGCAGGGTTTTTTTGCGCCAACGGCAAATTTCAAGTTTCCGCCCCGCATTTCGGAGCATTTCCCGGTTGACGAATCGCCCGGAAAAGTATATGATAGTAACAAGATCATAATAGGAGGAATGGCCATGTTGCTGGGAGCTTTGGAAACGGGCGGAACGAAGATGGTCTGCGCCCTGGGCAACGAAAAGGGCGAGATCTTTGAGCGGGAGAGTTTTCCCACGCGCGACCCGGAATCGACGTTTGCGGATGTCATCGGCTTTTTCGCCGGCAAGGGCATCGAGGCGCTGGGCGTGAGTTGCTTTGGCCCTGTGGATCTCAACGAGGATTCCCCCACGTATGGTTATATCACCAACACCCCCAAGCCTGGCTGGCAGTATGTCTCCGTGCGCGGCAGGCTGATGGAGGCTCTGGGCGTGCCTGTTGGCTTTGATACGGACGTCAACGGCGCGGCGCTGGGCGAGATCGAGCTGGGCGCGGGCAAGGGTCTGGACAGCCTGGTCTACTACACCATCGGCACCGGTCTGGGCGGCGGCTTTTACTATCGCGGCCTGCTTTTGCACGGCCTTTTGCACCCGGAGATGGGCCATATGCTGCTCCGTCCCCATCCCAAAGACCCCTCTCCGCACGGCTTCTGCCCCTACCACGACGGCTGTCTGGAGGGCATGGCCTGCGGCAAGGCCATGCAGCAGCGCTGGGGCGTGCCCGCGCGCGAACTGCCGCCGGATCACATCGCCTGGGAGATCGAGGCTGAGTATCTGGCGCAGATGTGCGTCAACACCACGGTGATGCTCTCGCCCAAGCGCATCGTGCTCGGCGGCGGCGTCATGCATCAGGAACACCTGTTCCCCATGGTGCGCAAGCGCGCGCTGGAGATCCTCAACGGCTATGTGGTTCATCCCGCCATCCTCGAGCACATCGATACCTACATCGTCCCCCCGGGATTGGGCAACAACAGCGGCGCCATCGGCTCGCTTTTGCTGGCGGTGCGGGCGTTGGGGTAGCGGCATGGCAAAAAAGGGAAATCTGAGCATTCCGTGGCCGTTTGAGAACATGAACATACGCCTCAATACGGACACGGGGCTCCTCAAACTCATCGCCATCGTCACCATGCTGATCGACCACATGGGCGCGATCTTCTTTCCGCAGTATCGCGTCATGCGCGTCATCGGGCGCATCGCCTTTCCGATCTACGCCTACTGCCTGACGGTCGGCTGCGTCTATACGCATGATATGCTGCGCTATGTGCAGCGCATCGTGCTCCTGGCGCTGATCGCGCAGCCCCTCTATGTGGTGGCGATGCACCATACCAACCCCGCCATGTATGCGGTGTCCTTTGCCGAAGAACCGGTGCGCGCGGCGCTCACATTCTATATCGAAAGCTGGCGCGACCCCAGCATACTGCTGTCGCTGGCGTTGGGGCTGATTCTGCTCTGGTCGATCCGCGACCGCCATCTCGTCATCACGGCGGCGATGCTTCTGTTCGCGTGGATCATCCGCGGCAGCCTGGACTATGGCTTCAACGGCATACTGCTGATGCTGCTGTTCTTCCTTTTCTGCCAGACGCCGCTCTTGTCCCTGCCGATTGTGGCCGGTTTCATGGTCTGGTGGGGCTTGGATGGGGGAAGTTATCAGCTCTTTGGCGTGCGCTTTGCCACGCAGATGTTCGCGCTGTTGGCGTTGCCGTTTCTCTACATCCGCACGAATACGCGCCTGCGCATCAACAAATGGGTGTTTTACCTGTTTTATCCCGCGCATCTGGCGCTCATACTCGTGCTGGATAGATTGGCGGTCTTTGCCTGAGGCGAAAAACGGCGGCGAAAGCGCGCATACCGCTCTCGCCGCCAAAAAAACTGCGCGCCCGGCAGGGACATCCCCGGGCGCTTTAGTGTTCTAAATTTTCACGTGCCATGGTTACGCGGACTTCTTTTCCAAAGACCCGCTATAACCGTAGGTCATGTAGTCGATCAGACGGATCATGTCTTCGGCGCAGGTGGTGTGCAGCTCGATCTCCGAGATGCCATCGCCCTGAGAAGCGTTTTCCGCCAGTTCACGCAGCAGCGTGTTGTTGCGGAAATCCTCGCTGCGGCCGTCAGAGGCCGAGACCAGAACGGGAGCCTTGCAGGCATCGATCACCTTGTAGAAATTCTCGGTGTTGTGGATATTGAACAGTTTCATGGAACAATCCCTCCTCGGTTCGTTTCCGTCCCTGTGGCTATATAATACTCGATTTCCGGGGAGATTTCTATTCGGATTTCGCCGATAATTATCAATATCCCGACAAGGAGGCGGAAAAATCATGCAGCAAAGAACATCGCTGACGCTCTCTCCGGATCGAAGAGAGGCCGCTGTGTGCGGAACAGCGGGTTTTCCCTGCGGTGCGTATTTCATTGATATAGCCCTGTATCCCGCCAGCGCGATTTCCTGGCATTGGCGCGAGGAGATCGAATTGAGCATGGTGGTTGGCGGCGCGGCGCGCGTTCGCTTTGGTTCCGGCGCTTTTGTGCTGAATGCCGGGGAGGGCATGTTTATCAACGCTGAGGCGCTGCACGCCTTCGATATCGTCGGCGACGAGGGCTGCCGCATGATCTCGTTGGTCCTGGACTACAACATGCTCGCCGGCCGCGAGGACAGCGTCTTTGCCAGACGCTACGTGATGCCGCTCGTGCAGTCCGGCGCGGTAAAGATCGTGCGCCTCTCTCCGGAGGTGGAGTGGCAGCAGGCGGTGCTCAAGTGCCTGCGCGAAGCCTTTCTTACCTATGACGAGGGCAAGTACGGCTTTGAACTGATCGTGCGGGCGCGCCTTACCGAGTGCCTCTGGCACATCGTGCGCAATATGCGCGCCGCGATGCGCGAATACGAGGGCGCCAGCGAGGCGTCGGAAGAACGCGCCAAGCGCATGCTGGACTTTATCCACATGCACTACGCCGAACCCATACAGCTTGCCGATATTGCCGCCGCCGCCAACGTTGGCGAGCGCGAATGCCTGCGCGCCTTCAAAAAGACGCTCAGCGTAACGCCCACGGCTTATCTCTTGCGCTACCGCGCTTCGATGTCGGCGCAGCTTTTGCTCGATACGGACAAGTCCATCGCCGAGATCTGCTTTGAGGTCGGTTTTAACAGCCAGAGCCACTACGGGCAGATGTTCCGCCGCTTCTTCCACATGTCCCCGCGCGAGTATCGCGTCCGCTATGGCAAGGCCGCCAGGCAGTCGCCGTTATAATAGGAAGCGCGCCTTGACATCCGTGGGCGTTCAACGTATAATTTACATTGGGAGGTGTGCACGATGTTTCAGGCGACGGAGCTGATCTGCGAGGCGCTTTTGCACAGAGACATCAAGTGCAAGGTTCGAGAAAAAGGAGGCATGTCGCTGGTTGAGGTCGCTTTCAGCGGCCGCAACTATGCCAGCGTCAGGCTCTATTTTATCTCCAATACGGAGGGCAACGACGTGGCCGTGCGCGCCGCGGAGCTGGTCAAATTCCCGCCCGAGCGGCTCCCCAAGCTCTACGAGGCCTGCAACGAAGCCAATCGAAAGTATCGCTACGTCAAGTTCGTCGTCGATCCCGAAAAGAGCGTCGTCAATATGGAAATGGACATCCCCAGCCGCTGCGAGAACGTCGGCGCGGTGGCGGAGGAATTGCTCATTCGCGCCGTGGCCATACTCGACGAGGTCTATCCCAAACTCATGCAGGCCACGTGGGCCTAAGGAGGCAGCCATGAACAGGCAACTGGTCGTGCTCAACCCCCGCGCCGGGCGCATGCAGGCAAGCCGCAGATTGGGCGAGCTTTTGCCGCTGCTCGAGGGCGACGGCGTCGTCGCCGAACTTCTGGAAACGAGCGCCCCGGGAGAAGCGCGAGGGGCCGTCCAAAAGAGGGCGGGGGAGTTCTGCCGCGTGGTCTGCATTGGCGGGGACGGCACGCTCAACGAGGTCATTTCCGGCATGCTCGACGCAGGCAAGGATGTGCCCATCGGCTACGTGGCCGCCGGTTCCACCAATGATTTCGCCGCCAGCCACGGCATTTCCCGCGATATACTCAAGGCCGCGCGCGACGTGGCTTCGGGCGTGCCTGTGCCCATCGACGTCGGCTCCTTCAATGGCCGCTGCTTTGCCTATACGGCTTCTTTCGGAGCCTTTACGCGCGCCTCTTACGCTGCCCCGCAGGCGGTGAAGAACGCTGTGGGCCACCTCGCCTACATCTTCGAGGGCATCAAGGATCTGACGCTCATCCGCCCGTACGCCGTGACCGTCGAGGCGGAGGGGGAGACGTATGCCGGCGAATTCATCTTCGGCATGGCGGGCAATTCCACCTCCATGGGCGGCGTGCTGAAACTCGACCCCCGGCAGGTGGACCTGCACGATGGCAAATTCGAGGTCATCCTCGTGCGCAAGCCGGAACACATCGGCCAACTCATCGCCGCCGCCGTGGCCCTGCAAAGCCGCCAGTATGAAAATGAGCTGCTCTGTTTCTTCAAAGCAGCCCATTTGCGCATCTCCGCCCCCAAGGACATGGATTGGACGCTCGACGGCGAGTTCCAGCCTGGCGCGGAGAATATCGACATCCAAAATCTGCACAATGCCGTGCGGCTCATCCTGCCGCGCGGGTAGTTTCAGCGCCCGTCGCGCCGCCAGGGATGCCGCAGAAATTCCCGCAGGGCGTCCTTGGCGCTTTCGTCGATCTCCATGTGCGTTGCGATAATGCGCCGTACCGCCGGCGTGGTGTAAATGTCTAGGGGCGCCTTTTGTGCAGGCAGCGCCTTCAGCACATCCTTTTTCAGCGTAAATCTGTATACAGGTTCAAACGCGAGGTGGCCGCGGTATGCGCGCGCCACGCGCTCGACGTCCTCCCATTCCAGCGGGTACGGTTTCCCGCGGGAGACGACGACCACTCCGTCATAGCGCAAGATCAGGTCATTGCGCAGCGATATCACGGCAAAGACGGCGTACAGTGCCAGAAACAGCGCGGCCCAAAACCACGCGCCCATCCACCAGCACAGCGCCTCCAGCAGCGCCAGAAAAATCAGGTATATGGGCAGGTTATACATGCTCATGGAACGCATAGAGGAACCTCCTGAAAGGAAGGCGCGCGCAGGGCTTCTTTCGGGCGATGCGCGCATCCCATGGCACGCCCTCCTTTTCAATGCGCACGGCCCCGCTCGTATGAAGCGGGGCCGCTTTGCGCGACAGCCGTCAGCGGCTGCCCTTGTCGTAGGGGATGCCCTCGGCCTTCGGCGCGCGGGACTTCTTGGACGTCAGCACCAGAACGATCATCGTCACCACATAGGGGAGCATCAGGTAGATGTACTCGCTGGACTTGATGCCCTCGAAATCCGGCAGGAAGGGGATGCTGCTCGAATACGAGGCCAGTATCTTGAAAAACGCGAAGAACAGCGAGGCCCCGAGGATGTTGAGGGGCTTCCAGTTGCCGAAGATCATCACCGCCAGGGCGAGGAAGCCGTAGCCCGCCACCTGGCTCTGGAAGCCGGAGCCGGAGGCCACCGTGAAGGCCAATCCGCCGATGCCGCCCAGCAGGCCGGAGATAAACACGCCGATGTAGCGCATCTTATAGACATTGATGCCCACGCTGTCCGCCGCCTGCGGATGCTCTCCGCAGGAGCGCAGGCGCAGCCCCAGCCGCGTTTTGTAGAGGATAATGACCGAGGCGATGAGCAGCAGTATGGCGATGGGCGTGGTCAAATAGAGGCTCTTGAAGATCAGGCGGTTGAAGAACACCTCCTGCGAAGCCTCGCTGGTGATGCGCACCCATTTGGGGATGGTGATGGTCGTTTGCCCCTGCCCCTGGATGGCCCAGGTGAGCACCACGGCAAAGGCGGGCGCGAGCATGTTCAGCGCCGTGCCGCCGATGGTCTGGTTGGCCTTCAGGTGTACGGAGGCAAAGGCCAGCAGCATGGAAAACACCGCGCCCGAGAGCGCCGCCACGAGGATGGCGAGGAACACCGTGAACTGCGGGTGCTGCGCGCCCCAGCCGATCTGATCCATGGCCCGCAAAAACAGGCAGCTGATAAGCGCGCCGATGATCATGATGCCCTCCAGGGCGATGTTGATGATGCCGCTGCGCTCGGAGAACATGCCGCCCAGCGCCACCAGCAAAAGCGGCACTGCGAAGAGGATGGTGGAGCTCAAAATGTCCGCGAAGATAAGCATCAATTATCCCCCTTCCCGGCGGCGCGCTCATGCTTGCGGCTGAGCAGGCGGGCGATGCCGCCCTGCACCAGCAACGCGAAGGCGCTCAGGTAGATGATGGCCGCGATGATAATGTCGATGATCTCCTTGGCGTAGTTCGGCTGCAATGTCTCGCCGCCCACCTGTATGTAGGAGATGAACAGCGAGGAGAAAATGATGCCCACGGGGTTCGACGAGGCCAGCAGCGCCACGGGGATGCCGTTGAAGCCCATGTTCACCAGCGTCTTGACAATGTTGAACTGCACCGTGCCGCTCAGGTAGTAGATGGCGCCACCCACGCCCGCGAAGGCGCCGGCGATGGCCATGGAGAGCACAATGTTGCGCTTGTCGTTGATGCCGGCGTAGAGGCTGGCGTTGCGGTTGTAGCCGCAGGCTTTCAGTTCGTAGCCAAAGGTGGTCTTGGAGAGGATCACCCAGGCGATGATGGCGAAGATCACGGCGATGAAGATGCCGATGTTCATGTAGTTGCCCAGTACCTCGTCCATCCCCAACTTGGGCAGGATGGCGTCCGGGTTAGCGAGGGCGAGATTGCCCGTGCGGTCGCGCACCGGCTGCCGCCAGGCGTTGGCCAGCATCATCGGCATGTTGTTGAGCGCCAGGTTCACCGCGAACAGGCCGATCCAGTTGAACATGATGGCGGCGATGACCTCGTTGACATTGAAGTACGCCTTAAAAAAACCGGGGATAGCGCCCCAGATGGCGCCGCCGATCATCGCGGCAAGCACGCACACATACCAGGGCATCTGGAACTGTATGGCCGCCGTCAGCGCGAAGAACGCGCCCACGGTGTACTGGCCGGACGCGCCGATATTGAACAGGCCCGTCTTGAAGGCGAAGCCCACGGAAAGACCGGTCATCAGGAGCGGCGCGGCGGTGTAGAGTACCTTGCCGAATTTGGACAGGTCGCGCGCGCCGTTGAGCAGCATGTCCTCAAAGCCGGTCAGCGCGTGCGCGGGGTTGATGGCCAGCAGCAGGATAAAGCCCAGCAAAAAACCGGCCAAGATAGACACGAGCGAGCCAAGCAGACTGATTACGCCGCGTTTTTGAAGCATATCTCTCATTTGGCAGCCCTCCCGTCCTGACGTTTTGCGCCCGCCATATAGAGGCCAAGCTCCTGCACGGTGGTCGCCGCCGGGTCAAACTCGCCGACGATGCGCCCTTCGTACATCACGAGGATGCGGTCGGAGAGGTTCATCACCTCGTCCAGCTCCAGCGATACCAGCAGCACCGCCTTGCCATCGTCGCGCTCGCGCACGATCTGCTTGTGGATGTACTCGATAGCGCCAACGTCCAGACCGCGCGTGGGCTGCACTGCCACCAGCAGGTTGGACTGCTTGTCCAATTCGCGGGCGACGATGGCCTTTTGCTGGTTGCCGCCGGACATGCTGCGGGCGATGGTCTGCGGCCCCTCGGCGGAGCGCACGTCGTACTGCTCGATGAGCCGTTCGGCATAGGCGCGCACCTTGTCGCGGCGGATGAAGCCGTGGTTCTGGAACTCCGGCTCCCAGTAGCGCTGGAGCACCATGTTTTCCTCCAGCGTGTAGTCCAGCACCAGCCCGTGCTTGTGGCGGTCCTCGGGGATGTGGCTCATGCCGTCCACCGAGCGCTCACGGATGGAGGCGCGGGAGATGTCCTTGCCGTTGAGCGTGATCCTGCCGCCGCTCATCTTCTCAAGGCCGGTGAGCGCGGAGACGAATTCCGTCTGTCCGTTGCCCTCGATGCCCGCCAGGCAGACGATCTCGCCGGCGCGCACTTCAAAGGAAACGTCGGAAACGGCGTTATTTTTGTGAATGCGCGAGGGAACGGTGACGCCCTCCACGCGCAATACCGTCTCGCCCGGCTCGGCGGGAACCTTTTCCACCTTGAACTCCACGTCGCGCCCCACCATCATGCGGGAGAGCTCCTCCTTGGTGGTGGAGGCGATGTCCACCGTGCCCACGCAGCGGCCCTTGCGCAGCACCGTGCAGCGGTCGGCCACGGCCATGATCTCATTGAGCTTGTGGGTGATAAAAAGGATGGACTTGCCCTCGGCGGCGAACGAGCGCATGATTTCCATCAGTTCGTCGATCTCTTGTGGCGTGAGCACGGCCGTCGGCTCGTCGAGTATAAGGATCTCGTTGTCGCGGTAGAGCATTTTCAGGATCTCCACGCGCTGCTGCATGCCCACGGATATATCTTCGATCAGCGCGTCAGGATCGACGCGCATCCCGTATTTTTCGCTCAGTGCAAGAACTTTTTTGCGCGCGGCGTCCTTTTTGAGAAATCCCAGATGGGTGTCCTCCGCGCCCAAGATGATGTTGTCCAGTACGGAAAAGACTTCAACCAGCTTGAAGTGCTGGTGCACCATGCCGATGCCCAGCGCCGTGGCGTCGTTGGGGTCGTGGATTTTGACTTCCTGCCCGTCCTTCTTGATGACGCCAGACTCCGGCTGATACATGCCGAAGAGCACGCTCATCAAAGTGGATTTGCCTGCGCCGTTTTCGCCCAGCAGGGCGTGGATTTCGCCCTTTTTGAGCTTGAGGGTCACATCGTCGTTGGCGCGTATGCCCGGAAACACTTTGGTGATGCCCAGCATCTCGATGACATATTCGCTCATCTGGCTTCCCCTTCGTCTGTGATGCGGAATTTGAAGGGGCTGTCTCCAAGGAGGCAGCCCCATTGAGGCATGAAGCGATCAGGTCTGATCGTCCACGGTGACGTTGACCGTCTCGGGCAGAGCGTCGGTAGCGTTGCTGATCTCGATCTCGCCGGACTGCACTTTGGCGTACAGCTCGTTATACTCGTCGATGGTGAAGTTCTCAAAGCGCCAGGAGTGATCCGCAGTGGGCAGGCCCACGCAGTTCTCCGCCGCGCCGAGGGTCTGGGTGACGCCTGCGTAGTCCTCGGGCCAGGTGCCGCCGTTGTCGTACAGGGCGGTGAGGGAGAGCTGCACGGAGGTGGGCAGGTCCTTCATTGCCGAGGTGATGACCACATCGGAGAGGTAGTACTGGTCGGAGTCGACGCCGATGACCTTGCCGCCGCCTTCTTCTGCAGCCGCGATGATGCTGGTGCAGATGCCGCCGCCGCAGGAGAAGATGACCTCGGTGCCCTCGGTATACCAGCTGGCCGCCTTGGTCTTGATGTCGTCGCTGGGCGCGAAGGAATCGGCAAACCAGAACTTGACGTTGGCGTTCACGCCGAGCTCCTGCGCGGCGGCGTCAGCGCCCTGAATGAAGCCGTAGCCGAAGCGGATAACGGCGGGAACAGCCATGCCGCCGGCGAAGCCGAGCTCGGTATAGCCTTCCTTCACGGCTGCGTAACCGGCGAAGAAGCCAGCCTGCTCCTCACGATAGAGGATGCAGTGGGTGTTCGCGGCGGTGCGATACTCGGCGTAATCGGCGCTATGGGGCTCGCCATCCAGAAGCAGGAAGTTGACGTCCGGATACTCGTCCTGCACGAGGTATACGGAATCCTCAAACAGGTAGCCGGGGCAGACGATGACCTTGGCGCCGTTCTCGACCGCGGCGCGCATGGATTCCACGCGGGCGTCAGTGGAGTCCTCGCTGGGACGGTAGTAGGCATAGGTCAGGCCGTTTTCCTCGGCGTAGGCCACCATGCCTTCGTAGGAACTCTGGTTGAAGGACTGGTCGTCGATGTTGCCCACGTCGGTGACCAGAGCCAGCTCATGGCCCTCGCCTTCCGCCAGCGCGGCAACGCCCATCAGCATCATCGCCAGAACCAGAAGAGCAGCAAGCAGTTTCTTCATACGGGATTTTCCTCCTTTTTTCATTGTGAACGGCGCAAAGCCGCACACACCTATATTATAACAGAAAAATTACCCTTTGTATAGCCTAAAAGGTGGAGTTGCGACAAATAATCCGCTAAACTATGACGGAAAACGGAAGAAAGGACACAGCGCACATGAAACTCTGGAAGGAATTCAAGGAGTTCGCCTTCAAGGGCAACGTCATCGACCTCGCCGTTGGTGTTATCATCGGCAGTGCTTTCACCGCCATTGTCAATTCGGTGGTCAACGACCTGTTCACGCCGCTGCTCTCGCTCATCACCGGCCGCGTCGATTTCTCCACGCTGGCCATCACCCTTGGCACCGGCGAGAACGCCGCCAAGATCGCCTACGGTTCTTTCCTGCAGGCGGTGTTCAACTTCCTGATGGTCGCCATCTGCATCTTCATTTTCGTCAAGATCATCAACAGGTTCTACCGCAAGAATGAGGCCGAGAAGGAAGCCAGGCCCGCCCCGCGCCTCTGCCCCTACTGCTTTGGCGAGATCAACGACAAGGCCACCCGCTGCCCGCACTGCACCAGCGAACTGCCGAAGGAATAAAACAAAAAGGGCGTCCCGACCACGAACATGGCCGGGACGCCCTTTTTTTATGTCTTACCCTCATCCGTCTGCCCATGCACGCTCGCCGCGCCCTGGGAGATGGCCTCGCGCTCCCTGCACAGTTCTGTGTACAGCGCGCGCGAATCCCACTGGGCGTTCGTGGGCGTGAGCACGGCCTTCAGGCCGCCGGGGCGCACGCCCGCGCGCCGCAGCCCCTGCAAAAACGCCTGCACAAGCGCCGGGGGAAAGTGGGCCATGACGAGCATCTCCTCGTCAAAGGCCTCGCCATCCCAGTCGCCATCCGGCCCGTTTTCGACAAGTTCGGCAAGCGGCCGGGCGTATTCGCGCCTTTCGACAGCGCGCAGGCGCACGCGGAAGCGCATCGCCGCCATGCGTATTTTCGCGGCGCGCTCGCCATGCAGGTTGTAGGTGAGCAATACGGGCGGCTTCACGGGCGTTCCCTCCTTTTTCAGCGCAGGAAACCTTCGATGATCTTGGCCTCGGCCTCCTGTTCGGTCAGACCCAGCGTCTGCAATTTGAGAATTTGTTCTCCGGCGATCTTGCCGATGGCGGCCTCATGGATGAGGGCGGCGTCGCCGTCGTTGGCGGACAGCTCCGGGGCCGCGTCCACCGCGCCGTGGTCAGCGATGATGGCGTCGCACTCCGAATGCCCCGTGCAGGGGGCGTTGCCGATGAGCACCGAGCGGTAGGACTGGCGGGAGTTGCCCCGCGCCACGGAGCGGGAGATGAGGTCCGTGCCGGAACCCGCGCCGTTCATGCGCACCTCGAACTCGGTGTGCGCCTGCTGCTCGCCCTCGGTGAGTATGCGCTCGTGGATGTGCAGCTTCGCGCCCGCGGCCAACGTGGCGCTGGTCTTGCGCACAGACTTGTCCACGCCGCCGATCTGCGAGGTGTCCATGGTCATCACCGCGTCTTCTTCAAGGAACATCTCCGTCACCGGGTCGATGCTGCGCACGCCCTCGCCCTTGCCGGTGCCAACGTGCTTTTCAAGGTAGGTGACGCGCGCGCCCTTTGCAAGGAAGAAGCGATGGATGCCGTTGTGGCGCGCCAACTCCTCGCTGTCGGTGTGTACGCCGCAGCCGGCGACGATGGTCACGTCCGCGCCCTCGCCGACAAAAAAGTCGTTGTAGACCAGGTCGTCCACGCCGCCGTGGGTGACGCAGGCGGGAATGGACACCGTCTCGCCCTTCGTGCCCGGGCGGATGCGTATGTCCAGCCCCGGCTTGTCGGTCTTGCTTTCGATCCTGATGTTTTTGGTGGACTGCCGCCCGGCGCACTCGCCGTTTTCGCGGATGTTGAAGGCGCCGGTGAACTTGCCGTTCCAGTCCGATACGGCCTTGAGCAAGCCGTCGAGTATGCTGCTCATGCGAACGCCTCCTTCTGGCGGCAGCAGGCGGCCACGCCCGCGCCGCGCATCAGTTCCGGCAATATCTCCTCCGCCTTGCCCTGATGGGTCAGTTCTCCGCCGGAGATGACGGCGATCTCGTCGGCGATCTGCAAAATGCGCTCCTGATGGGAGATGATGACCATGGAGCCGTGCAGCGTGCTGCGCAGGCTCTGAAACACGGTGATGAGGTTGTTGAAACTCCACAGGTCGATGCCGGCCTCCGGCTCGTCGAAGATGGACAGCCGCGAATGGCGCAAAAGCACGGTGGCGATCTCTATGCGCTTGATCTCGCCGCCGGAGAGGGTGGCGTTGACCTCGCGGTCGATGTACTCGCGCGCGCACAACCCCACCTGACTGAGTACGTCGCAGAGTTTGGCCTCGGAGAGTTTTTCGCCCGCGGCCAGTTCCAAAAGCTGACGCACCACCAGCCCCTTGAAGCGCACCGGCTGCTGGAAGGCGTAGCTGACGCCGCGCTTGGCGCGCTCGGTGACGTTCAGATCGGTGATGTCCTCGCCGTCGAGCAGTATGCGCCCGCTCTCCGGCCTTTCCAGACCGGCGATGACCTTGGCCAGCGTGGTCTTGCCGCCGCCGTTGGGGCCGGTAATGACCATCAGCGTGTCGTCCGGCACAGTCAGGCTCACGCCCTTCAAAATGCGCTCCCCGTCCGGGGCGCTCCACGCAATATCTTGCAGTTGCAGCATCTTTTGCCTCACGTCCTTTGCTGTGCGAGAGCCGCTGTGCAGCCCCTTTCTATTATACGTCGAAACGGCTGCCTGTCAAACGGAATTTTCGAGCCCTCTCTATAATAGATAAACACATTTCGCCTCCGCGCAACAGCCGCGCGGCGGGCGTGCCGCGCCTTACAGAAACCTGCCCGTAACGCTCTCCGGGGCGCTGCGTATGTCCTCCGGCGTGCCGGTGGCGACGATCCTGCCGCCCTCCTCGCCGCCGCCCGGCCCCATGTCGACGATGTAGTCCGCGCTGCGGATGACGTCGAGGTCGTGCTCGATGACCACCACCGTGGCGCCATGGTCGATGAGCGTCTGGAATACGCCCAAAAGCGTGCGTACGTCCAGCGGATGCAGGCCGATGGTCGGCTCGTCAAAGACGAATACGGAATCGTCCTGCGCCCGGCCCATCTCGCTGGCAAGCTTCAGCCGCTGCGCCTCGCCGCCGGAAAGGCTGGGCGTCTCTTCGCCGAGCGTCAGGTAGCCGAGCCCCAGATCTTCCAGCACTTGCAGGCGCTGCGAGACGAGTTTCATCTCCCGGCATGCCTTCAGCGCCGTGTGTACGTCCATGGCCATCAATTCCGGCAGCGTGAAGCGCTCCCCGGCGCTGTTTGCGCAGCGCACGCGCTCCGCGTCCCTGCCGTAGCGTGAGCCGCGGCAGGCGGGGCAGGGGATGTCCACGTCCGGCAAAAACTGCACGTCCAGACTGATGACGCCGGTGCCATCGCAGGTGGGGCAGCGCAGTTTGCCCGTGTTGTAGGAAAAGTCCCCGGCCTTGTACCCCAGCCTTCTGGCGTCGTCGGTGCGGGCGAAGATCTTGCGCAATTCGTCGTGTACGTTGGCGTAGGTGGCCACCGTGGAGCGCACGTTGATGCCGATGGGCGTGGCGTCGATAAGCTTGACCTGCGAAATGCCGGGCGCCTCCACGGCGCGCACGTGCTCCGGCAGCCTGCGCCCCTCAATGGCCGCCTCCAGCGCCGGGATGAGGCTTTCGAGGATCAGCGTGGTCTTGCCCGAGCCGGACACGCCAGTGACGACGCTCAGCCGCCCCTTGGGGAACTCCACTTCCAGAGGATGCACAGTGTGGATAGCGCCGGTGGAAAGGCGCAGCCGCCCGAGGTCAAACAGCGCCTCCCTGCGCGCCAGATCCCGCGATCCGGCGGCTCCCGTCTCGCGGAGGAAGGGGCCGATCCGGGAATCGGGGTTGGCGGCCAGTTGCGCCACCGTTCCCTGCGCGATGACATGCCCGCCGGCCGCGCCCGCGCCCGGGCCCATTTCCACCAGATGGTCGGCTTCGGCGAGTATCTGCGCGTCGTGATCGACCAGCAACACGGAATTGCCGTCGGCCACCAGGTCGCGCATCACGCCCGTGAGGCCGACGATGTTGGCGGGATGCAGGCCGATGGACGGCTCGTCCAGCACGTAGAGCACGCCGGTTGTGCGGTTGCGCACAGCGCGGGCAAGCTGCATCCGCTGCCGCTCGCCGGTGGAGAGCGTGGCGGCGGCGCGGTCAAGGGCGAGATATCCAAGCCCCAGATCCATCAGCCGCCTGGCCACATTGGCAAAGGATTCGCAGATGCGCGCCGCCATCGGCCGCATGGCCTCGGGCAACGTTTCCGGCACGCCCGCCACCCACTTCACAAGCGCGGAAAGCGTCATTTTGCAGGCTTCGTCCAGCGAGATGCCGCGCACCCGCGGCTGCCGCGCCGATGCGCACAGGCGCGTGCCGCCGCAATCCGGACAGGTGTCCTGCTTCAAAAACTTCTCCACGCGCTTCATGCCCTTTTCATCCTTGACCTTGGCAAGGGCGTTCTCCACGGTGTGGACGGCGCTGTAATAGGTAAAGTCCAGTTCTCCGGCCTGTTCGCCGTTCTTGGGCCGGTAGAGGATGTGCTTTTTTACCGCCGGGCCGTCGTAGACGATGGCTTTTTCTTCCTCCGTGAGTTCGCGGAAGGGCACGTCCGTGCGCACGCCCATCGCCCGGCAGACGTCGGTCATCAAAGACCACATCAGCGAGTTCCACGGCGCCACCGCGCCCTTGTCGATGGTCAGGCTCTCGTCCGGCACCAGCGTGGCGCGATCCACCGTGCGCACGATGCCCGTGCCGCCGCAGGTGCGGCAGGCGCCTTGGCTATTGAAGGCCAGTTCTTCGGCGGAGGGCGCGTAGAAATGCGCTCCGCACTCCGGGCAGACGAGTTCCTGCCCGGCGGCCACCGCAAGCGTCGGCTCCAAATAGTGTCCGTTGGGGCAGCGGTGGCTGGCCAGACGCGAATACAGCAGCCGCAGGCTGTTTAGTAGTTCCGTGCCGGTGCCAAACGTGCTGCGGATGCCCGGCACGCCCGGCCGCTGATGCAGGGCCAGCGCCGCCGGAACATACAGCGCTTCATCCACCTGCGCCCGCGTCGCCTGCGTCATCCGCCGCCGCGTGTAAGTGGAGAGTGCCTCCAGATAGCGGCGCGAGCCCTCGGCGTAAAGCACGCCCAGCGCCAGAGAGGACTTGCCCGACCCGGATACGCCGGCCACGCCGACGATCTTGCCCAGGGGAATATCCACGTCTACATTTTTCAGATTGTGCACCCGCGCGCCGCGGATCTCGATATGATCGATCATTTGCCCGTCCTTTCGCCAGCGCTTTGATTGAAAAGCCGGCATTGCCCGCCAAAGTTTCCCGCGAGACAGTATAGCACAGATCGCCGCGGCAATCAATTCCGTTTGCCATATGAGCATAAAAAACGCCGCGCGCGGCGGCGTTGAAAAATGATGGCGCGTTCATTCGCCAAGGCGGACGTCTTCGATGTATTGGAGCTGGCGCATCGCTTCTTCATAATAGTACTGCATGTTTTCCCGCCCCAGGGTTGCGGCGTAGAACGGATCTTCCGGGCCGTCGAATTCGATGGAATACCAGCCGTCGTATCCGCCCTGGATCAGCGTGCGAAAGATGGGCACAAAGTCCGTGACGCCATGCCCAATGACCGTGCCGCGCAGAAAGTCGCCCTGTTTGCTCAAATACCAGCCGCGGCCGGGGAATTGTCCTCCGCCGTTTTTGCGCAGATAATCCTTGACGTGTACATGGCGTATGTCGCGCAGGAAATGCGCGGCAAAGCGCGCGGGTTCCTCGCCATAGAAGTAAATATTGCCAAGATCGGCGACGACGCCCTTGTTGCCGCGCGGCAGATGTCGATAGAAATCCTCGTAATCGTGTATGCCGTTGACCACGAAGCCCTGATCTTCATAGACGCAGACCACGCCTCGGGAAGCGGCGTACTCCTGCACCGTGCTCGCCGCTTCGATAAGCTGCGCGCGTATGTCGCCATAGGCAGGCATTTCTTCGGCCCCGAAACTGAGCGTGGGCACGAACGTGTGATGAAACAGGCGCGCGCCCAGGGTGTGGGTGACGTCTATGTAGCGTTTGAGCAGATCGACCTGTTCGCGCCAGTTTTCGCATTCCAGACGGATGGGCATGGACATGCACACCACCGGCAGCCCCAGAGATTCCGACACCCTGCGCAGAGCTTCCGCCTTTTTAACATCAGGCGTGGCCAGCTCGGCGACATTGGCCGCCTCCACGCCCGCGAATCCCGCCTCCTTGGCAAAGTGCATGGCTTCGGCCTGCGTATATCCTTCCGCGTACTGTTGCGGAAAATTGATCAGAAACAGGGATTGCTTCATATTCAACCCTCCATGTTGTGTTGATTATACATGGGCGCGCAAAAAAAGTCAATACATCCAAAAATTTAATTGATAAATAGTGATGAATGCTGAAATGTGAATATTATATAAGCTCTGAAACTTGCTATAAAGGATGGGAATGAGGGATATCCCCGCCATGACGCAAACGGATCTGCATGCTCCTGAAAGGCAGAACAAACAAAAATCCCGAATGCTGCTGCATCCGGGATCGTGGTGCCGGTGGTGGGACTTGAACCCACACGGTGTCGCCACCAACGGATTTTGAGTCCGTCACGTCTGCCATTCCATCACACCGGCGCGACCGTGCTTCCCATTATACATGATTCCCGCGGAAAAATCAAGCCCTAGGCAAAAATTCAATTTTCGTGTATAATAAGACTGGTGCAAAAGGAGGTGACTGCGTGCAGATGGACGAAAAGGCCCTGATCGAGCGGGCCGCAAGTGGAGACGGACAGGCGTTTTCCGAGCTGATGGCCGCACAGGAGGGGCGCATGTACGCGGTCGCCCTGCGCATGTGCGGGCATCGGGAAGACGCGCAGGATTGCCTCCAGGAAGCGATGCTGCGCATCTACCGTTCCATTTCCAGTTTTAAAGGCCAGTCCTCCTTTGCCACCTGGGTGTACCGCATCACCATGAACACCTGCCTGGACGAGCTGCGCCGGGGCAAGCGCCGCAAGGCCTCGTCGCTCGATGAGCGCATCGACGCGGGTTGGGCGCCTGTCGACGACATGGATACGCCCGAGCATCACGCCATGCGCACGGAGCAGCGCCGCGCCCTTGAGCGCGCGATCCAGGAATTGCCGGAGGACATGCGTTCCGCCGTGGTTCTGCGCGATATACAGGGCTGTTCCTACGACGAGATCGCCGATATACTTGGCGCCAACGTCGGCACCATCAAATCGCGCATCAGCCGCGCGCGCGCGCGTTTGCGAGAAATTCTTTCCGCACAAATGGAACTTTTTGACCGCCCCGGCGTCTAAAAGATGAAATCAACGAAAGGAGAGCGTGCGCATGAACTGCAAAGAGTTTTTGGATCGCCTGGACGCATATCTCGACGGCGAAATGACGCAGCCTGAGCGGCAGGCGTTTTTGGCCCATGCGCAGGGCTGCTCCACTTGCCGCGAGGAACTTCGCTGCGCCGAAGCGATCCGCGAAGCGCTCTTACAGATGAACGAAGGCCTGAGCGTTCCGCTCGCGGCCCAGGCCGGTTGGCGCAATGCCGTCAAGCAGGAATCGCGGCGGCGCAAGCGGCGCGGCTTCTATCGCGCCATTTCCGCAGCGGCGGCGGCCTTTGTGCTGCTGGCGGGAACGACGGCGGTCTTCCGCGCCACGGGCGTGCTCGACTTTGACGCCGAATTGTCGGCGTCTGGCGTACATATCGCCCCCAGCGCCCCCAGGGCCGAGTATTATGACGTCGCGCAAAGCTATTCCGCCGCCGAAGAGCCGGCGCTGGCGCGCTACGCGCAGATCGAATCCGACGGAGCCATGGTCGCCGGCGACGCGGAGGACGCCATGGCGCCGGAAGCGTCCGACATCGCGCCCGCCTCTCTGTCCTCGGCGGAGGAAGCGGGTTCCGAAGGTGAAAGCGGCGTTCAGGCGCAGGACAAGCAGTTCTTCGTTCGCAGCGCCACGCGCGAGATGTACAGCGAGAGTTTCGATACCGCGCATCAGTCCATCCAGGGGCTCGTGGAGGAATACAACGGACATATCGTTTCCGACGCGACCAGCGGCCAGAACGGCGCGCGCAGCGCCACCATCGCCGCCGATGTGCCCACCGCTGAACTGGACGCTTTCCTGCAGGCGCTGGACTTTGTCTCTGAAGTGACCTACCGGTCAGTCAACAGCGAGGATATTTCTACCAACTATTATGATGCGCAGGGCCGCCTGGAAACGCTGCGCCTGGAAAAAGACCGCCTCAACGAACTGATCGCTACCGCAGCGGACAGCGAGGAATTGCAGGCGCTGGATGCGCAGTTGCAGGACATCTATGCGCAGATCGATACGCTGGAAAGCAAGCTGCGCAATTTTGATAGCCAGCTGGAATACGCCCGCGTGGACATCGTTTTGCACGAAGGCGCGCAACTGAAGGCCACCGCCATCACAGGTGGGGCGACGACGGGCGGCTCTGCGAGCCAGGGCCTGCGCCGCTCCCTGGAATCGCTTGGCGCGTTTTTCCACGATATGGGTGTTTCGCTGGCGGTGATCGCCCCTTACGCGGGCATTGCCGTGGCGGCGGTCCTCATCGTCGCGCTCATCTGGGCCGGCATATCCTTCATCAATCGCCGCCGGCACGATTGACCATTCATTTTCGTTCAGTTTCACCGGAGCATAGGGAAGGTTTCGTGACCGCCAAAGGCCGCCACGCTTCTTTCCCTGCGCCCGGCGAATGCAATATTTCACAAAACGGGAGGGAAAAACGATGAAAAAGATGTTTGTCATGCTGCTTTGCCTCGCCATTTTGGCGCTGGGAACCGGGGCGGCGCTCGCGGAGGGGACGAAGCTGACCGTTTCTGGAAGCGGTACGGTGCTGGTCGAAAGCGACCTGGCCGTCGTCACCGTCGGCGTGCGCGAAGCGTCTACAGACGTGCTCGTCGCGCAGTCGACCGTCAACGAAAAGATCGCCGCCATCAAGCAGTCGCTCCTGGACGCGGGCGCGAAGGAATCCGAGATCAATACGGATTCGATCAATATCTACGCCAATTACGATTATTCTGACAACACCGAGGTCATCGTCGGCTACACGGCCAACAACACCCTTTCCGTGCGCACCACGGATATTGACAATGTCGGCGCGCTGATCGACGCCGCCTTTGCCGCCGGGGCCAACACGCTGGACAATGTGCAGTTTACCGTGCAGGATGACAGCGAGGCCCGCGAGCAGGCGCTGACCAAGGCGGTAGAGGACGCGCGCCGCAAGGCCGAAGTGCTGGCCGCGGCCGCGGGGCTGCAGATCGCCTCCATTGAGAGCATCGCCGAGTCCGGCGTTTACACCTATGACAGCATGCGCAACTACGCCATGATGGACGAGGCGGCAACGGAAAGCGGCGGCGCAGGCACGCTGGTGCAGGCGGCCCTGGTGAGCGTGGATGCCTCCGTCTCCATGGAATTTGAGCTACAATAAGCACGTACATATGCTCTGGCCGGCGCTGTCCGGCCTTTCTTTTTCTGGACTTTTCCCGCGCTCCATGTTAAAATATGTGCAGGAATATGGTTCAAGGAGGAAAAGACGATGCGTGGCAAGCTTTATGATCTCATCGCTGCCAATTTTGGCAAGGCGACGTTCTATACTGCGGAGGAGCGCGAGCGCTACGGCGGCGTCAACCTCAACTGCTGCGAGCGCATACTCCGCGGCGCGAACATCGCCTATGATCTTGGCATGCGCGAGGAGGACATGCGCGTGAGCGCGGCCTTTGGCGGCGGCATGGGGATCGGCAGCACTTGCGGCGCCATCGCCGGCGCGCTGATGGTGCTTTCGATGAAGTACGCGGGCGCGGCGGAGAAGACCACGCCGCTCAAAGAGGAAACGGTCGTGCCCTTCCTGGAGCGTGTACGCGGAGAACTGGGCAGCCTGGACTGCTCCGCGATCAAGCCACGCCTGGCCGTCGAGGGAGATTGCACGCCCACGGTGCTGGCGGTGGCGGCGATATTGGACGACGTCGTGGCGGCAAAGGACGGGAACGCTTAGTTCGTCCGTATGGCCGCCTGAGAGCCTCGCGGCGCCGGTTCACGGTCGAATATCCACTATGCGGAACAAAACGCGTCCCGCGTCTTGCGCGGGAGAAGCATTCTGCGTATTACAAATACAGATAACGAACGTGCGTCGGACGTCGCGCTGTGTCCGGCTGGCAGAGGGAAGGGGATGGCGCCTTTGCGCAGGCTCTGGCAGAATTGGCTCGCCTATCTGGAGGCGCGCAGGCGCTACCATCGCGACGACGCCCGTGAGATCGCCGTCAACAATCTGCGCACGCTCAACAAGGTCACGCCGCTGACCTTTTTGCTGCTCGCCGTTTTTCTGCTGGCTACGCCGTACATCCTTCCCGGGTGGAGGCCTTCCGTGTGGCACCTGGCGTTCGTTCCCGTCAGCATACTGCTGGCCGCCATCACCTTTCTGTACAGCTGGAAGGGGAAGGAGAGCGGACGCATGGCCGTTGCGCTCTGCGTCGTCTATGAAGTCGTGCTTTTCATGGGCATCATCGCCATCGACGCGCCCGGCACGCCTGATGCGCCCGGTTCCTTCCTTTCGATGCTCTGCGTCATCATGCCGGTGCTTTTTACGCTGCCATTTTGGCTCACCTTTGCCCTTATCGGCTTGGCGGTGATCGCTTTTTGCGCTATGGCCATGGCGTTCAAGCCCTTGTCCATCGCCCGCTATGACGTCTTTGAGGCCATCGTCGCCGTCTTTTTCGCCCTGGCGGTGGATGCGCTGACCACGGCGCTGCGCATCCGCGACTACGAGGCGCGGGTAAAATACAAGCTGCTTAGCACCCGCGATGTGTTTTCCGACATCTTCAACAAGCGCGCTTGCAGGGACGCGATGGTCAATTATCTACAGGCCAGCGCTCCCAGAACCAGGTGCGCCTTTCTCATTCTTGATCTTGACGACTTCAAACGCATCAACGATACGGCCGGCCATCTGGGCGGCGACGCCATCCTGCGCCGCACGGGCAATATGCTGCAGAAGTTGTTTCGATCTTCAGACGTGATCGGCCGCTTTGGCGGCGATGAGTTCGTCGTTCTGGCCAAGGGCATGGCGTCGCTCGACGGCGTCGAGCGCAAATGTTGTAGGCTTCGCGAACAGATGGCGTCCTTCCGGGTAGATGGGGCGAAAGACGGCGTTACGTGCAGCGTCGGCGCGGTGGTGGTAGACAATCAGGCCGCCGACTATAACAGCCTATTCAGGCAGGCGGACGCCGCCCTCTATGAGGCGAAGAAAAACGGTAAGAACACGCACGTCATTCGCAGATACGAAGGCCGTCCGGCCGCAAAGTGAAGGCGCGGCGAAGCGAACGCGTGCGAGCGCCGTTCGGAAAAATCGAAACTAGAACACTGTAAAAGTCGGCAGATCATGCGCCCAGTCCGGGGCGCGCTTGATCTGCCGGCTTTCGCCCGTAAGGGATGACCGAACGGATGGGGAAGTGTGCATCCAGCGTAACACACCCTTGCGCGAAACTTCGTTGACTTCCGGCGCTGTTTGGTGCTATGATACCTCGCGGATCTCAAGGCACGGCGCTTTGCGCACGGGGGAAAACGATGGAAGACAACCGCCAAACACGCATGGAAAATGACCTTGGCAGGGACGATATCCGCAAACTGGTGCGCAGGATCGCCCTGCCAAGCATGCTCGCGCAGTTCGTGAGCGTGCTTTACAGCATCGTCGACCGCATGTATATCGGTCACATCCCCGAGGTGGGAGAATTGGCGCTGGCCGGCGTTGGCGTATGCGGGCCGGTGGTGACGATGATCGGATCGGTCGCCTCGCTGGTCGGCATGGGCGGCGCGCCGCTGATGAGCATCAAGATGGGCGAGGGTGACGAGGCGGGGGCGAGAAAGATACTTTCCAACTGCTTCGTGCTGCTGTGCCTGTTCGCGCTTGCGCTGATGGCGGCGGTGATTCCCTTGCGGCGGCCAATGCTGCTCTTTTTCGGAGCCAGCGCCAGTACGCTGCCCTATGCGGACGCCTATTTTCTCTATTACATGACCGGCACGGTTTTTGCCCTGCTGTCCACGGGCATGAACTCCTTCGTCACGGCACAGGGATACGCGCGCAAAGCGATGTTTTCCGTGCTGCTGGGCGCGGTGATGAACATCGTGCTCGACCCCGTGTTCATTTTTGCGCTGGATATGGGCGTGCGGGGCGCCGCCATCGCCACAGTGATCTCTCAGGCGTGCAGCTGCGCCTACGCGCTGCGCTTTCTGCTGGGCCGGCGCGCGCAGATCCGCATCGAGCGGCCCCGCCTGGAATCCGCCATCATTCGCCGCGTGTTGACGCTCGGCTTTACGCCCTTTTCGATCATTGCGGTGGACAACGCCATGATCATCGCCATGAACGCCGTGCTCCAGCGCTATGGCGGCGCGGGGGAGGGCGATCTTCTGATCACTGTGGCCACCATCGTTCAGAGCTTCATGCTCGTAGTGACGATGCCGCTGGGAGGCATCAGCGGCGGCACGCAGCCCATCCTCAGTTTCAATTACGGCGCGCGAAAGGTCGATCGCGTGATGCGCGCGCAGAGGAACATCTTTCGCTGGTGCCTGGCGTTTGCGGCGATCATGTTTGGCGTGGCATGGCTGGCGGGAGGGCTGTTCGCCCGCCTGTTCACTTCGGACGCGCTGGTGCTGGAAAAGGCCGCCTGGGCGATCCGCGTTTGTACGCTGGCGCTGATTCCCCTGGGGTTGCAATATGAGATCGTCGACGGCTTCACAGCCATCGGTCAGGTGCGCTACGCCTGGCCGCTGTCCTTCTGGCGCAAGGCGGTGTACTTTGCCGCGCTGTTCGTGTTGCCAAGTCTCTGGGGCGTCGAGGCGACGTTTTACGCCGAGGCGATCTCGGATGTCGTCGGCCCGCTGACCTCCATTGCCATCCATGCGCTGGTGATGAAAAAGATACTCGTGCGCCGGGCGATGCAGAGCGCGTAAGTGGAGACGCACCGCGCTGCGGCAGACTCGCGGCTTTCCGGGAAAAACCTGCCATAAGCGCAATGGGCGTTTGCGCCGCTTTCGGGATGCGAAGGCGGCGCTTTGCGTTTTGATCGCGCAGGGCAGGGGCGCGGCGCGCTTCCTTTGCGGCGCGCCGTGTTGCAGTCAAGGAAATTTTCGATTATAATGATACATGGATATTGCATTTCCTACGGCGGAAGGGAGCGTGGCGGCGTGTCGCGGAGAAGAGCGAAGCGGTCCATGCGCATGCGGATGACGGCGCTGTTTGCGATGATGGCGATCATTCCCGCGGCAGTTCTGGGCACAGTTTCCTTGCGGCTGTTTTCGCAGACGCTGGAATCCAACGGCGTGCAGGTGAGCCAGAATTACCTGGATTTTATCGATTTTCGCATCTCCACGCGCATGAAAACGATCCACGAAAACGCGCTGATCTTCGTTTACGATAACACTGTGCGCGATTATTGCGATCCGCAGGCGTCCTTGGCCATGTCGGATCAGGCGTTTTTCGAGGCGGAGCGCTATGTGGAACGCCGCATGACGAACCTGTTTGCCACGGAAAACGCCTATGAAGTCATGCTCATCCTTGGCGATGGGAGCATGCTTTCCTATACGGTCAAGGATTTTCCCAGCGTGCGCCACAGCGCCGTGGCGGACTACCAGACGCTGCCGGAGGAGGAATTCGAGCTTTTTGACGCCTGGGGAGAGCCGCGCGTGGTGGACGGCGTAGAGGTCGTTCCTTACGAGCGCATGATTCTTTCCCCAACCAGCGGGGAAGAGACGGCGCGGCTGGTGATCTTCTACAAGAACATAGAATTCGCAGGCCTGTTTTCCGCCTATGAGAGGGATCGCGGCACGGAATTTTTTGTGGTGATGGATGGCAGGATCGTCTTTTGCACCTCCGGGGAAAAGTTTGCCTGCGCGCTTGCGGACGTGCTGCAAATGCCCGCGGGCGCTTTTTCGGGCAGCCGCGGCGATCTGCGCGCCAGCGACGCGCAACTGCTCAGCTATCTGCACAACGATCGCTGGGGATACATGCTCGTCGAAAGCATCCCCACGCGCATATTTACGCTGATGTTCGGCCCGACAGTGAAGTTGATGCTGGGGCTGGCGGTTTTGAGCGTGATCGTCTGCTTTGTCCTCGGCTCCATCGTCTCGCACGGTTTCACAAAACCCATTTATGCCCTGATCCGCCGGATGAACCAGAATCGCTTCCCGACGCCCCAGGAAGGCGGCCCCATCGCGGGAAACGAAATCGCCATCCTCAACGAGCGCTACGACGATGTGTTCAACCGCCTGGAAATGGCCATCGCCGACTATCACGAGGAACAGCAGAAGAAAAAGGAAGCGCAGATACGCGCCCTGGAGTTCCAGATCAACCCGCACTTTCTCTACAACACGCTTTCGACCATCGTCTGGCTGATCGACGCCGGAGAGGCGGAGCGGGCCATCGAGATCACGCAAAAGCTCTCGGAGTTCTTCCGCGTGAGCATCAGCAAAGGCCGGGACTTCATCTCCATCCGCGAGGAGATACGGCATGTGCAGCTTTATCTCGATATCCAGAAAGCGCGCTATGAAGGCCAGATCTTTGTGCGCTTCCTGGTGCCGGAAAGCCTGCTCGACTTGAATACGCCAAAGCTGATTCTCCAGCCTCTGGTGGAAAACTCCATCATCCATGCCATGCAGAAGAACCACGACAGGACGTGTCATATAGAAATATTTGGCTACGAGGAAGGCGACAGCGTGGTTCTTGCCGTGGAGGACGACGGGGAAACGGCCACGGAGGAGACGATCCGGGCGATGAACGCCTTTTTGCAGGACCGCAACAGCGTCCAGGAGGGGGAAAATTACGGGATCGGCATCTCCAATGTCCATGACCGCATCGCCATGTCCTTCGGAGCGGGGTACGGCCTGCGCTATCAGCGCGCGTCCGGACACACCATCGCCTGGCTGCGTCTGAAAAGACTGGAGGGAAAACGCGATGTATAAATTGCTCGTCGCCGACGATGAATCGCTGATCGTGCGGGGCGTTTGCAGGACGTTGAGCCGCCTTGGCATGTTCGAGATCGAATGGGCGCTGAATGGCAAGGACGCCTGGGAGATTCTCGAGCGCAAACAGACGGACGCCATGCTCCTGGACATCAACATGCCGGATATCGACGGCATCACGCTGCTGAAAAAACTCTCCGAGATCGACGCCGATGTGGAAACGGTCATCATCTCCGGCTATGAAGCGTTCGACTACGCGCAGGAGGCATTGCGGTACGGCGCGCTTGATTATCTGCTCAAACCGCTGACCCCCAAGGACGTGGAGGCGGTGGGCATCAAGCTGTATGAACGGCTGGAAGCGCGAAAAAAAGAGGAAGAGGTCAACCGGCAGTTGCGCGAGTTCGTCATGCAACAGCGCGGCACGATCAAGCAGAAAGTGCTTTCCGACATACTGCGCGGCTCCGTCCAGCCGCGGCAGATCGAGGAGATGCGCAAGATCTACGGCATCGATCTGCGGGGAGAGTGCTTCACCGTAGCGGTGATCTGCATCCGCCGCCGCGATGAGGCGATGGGGGAGATGCGCTTTCAAATGCTTTTGCGCATGGCGGAACAACAGATCGCGCAGCAGATTTCCGACGTGCCCGAGGCCGACCTTTTCAACATGGAAAACGCCCGCTACGTGCTTTTGTTCAGTTCGGCGTCGCCGTTCGATTCCGTGCGCCTCAGCGAACTGCTCGAGCAAATCGCCTCCGCCCTGGAAGGGCTCGAGGGCGTGGATGTCTATATCGGCAAAGGCGTGGAAGTGCGCGGCCTGGAACACGTGCGCGATTCCTACCACAGCGCGGACGCGGCTCTGGATTACCGCGAGATGTTCAAAAACGATCATGTCTATGATATCGTCGACTTCCGCAAGGATCCTTCCATCCTCGAAGTGCAGAGCCGTTTGGACACCATCGACGCCAAGCTGCGCGGCATGCAGTATCAGGAAGTGCAGGCGGAGGTGGCGGCGCTGTTTGCCTGCCTGGACGCTTCGCGGACGCTTACACAAGCGCAGCGCTGCTTTTATCTGTGCAAATGTTCGACGCTGCTGATGTCTATCATGCTGGAAAACGGTCTGGCAGCGGACGGCTTTATCGAGGAATTGTTCTTCGCCGGCGACAAGATCCCCGAGTCGCCTGAGCGCCTCAAGCGCGGCATACTGGCGGCGCTCAACGTCATCCGCGAGGACATGTTCCGCGTCTACAGCGAAAAAAACCACGGCATCTCTCTCAAGGCGGCGGAGTACATCAAGGAACATTACGGTGACGAGACGCTCTGCGTGCGCAAGCTCTCAGAGATACTCAACTATTCCGCGAACTACCTCGGCAATGTCTTCAAGCGGGAATACGGCGAGAGCATCAACGATTTTATCAACCGCTACCGCGTGAAGATGGCGAAGAAGCTGATGGATGAAACGGATATGATGGTCTATGAGATCGCCTTTGCCGTCGGCTTCAGCAACCAGCATTACTTCAGCCGCACGTTCAAGCGCATTACGGGGTTGCCGCCATCGGAATATAGAAATCACCGGCAAAGCGCTGAGATTTCAAGTTGATTTTTATACATTTATCTTTGATTATTGTATTTTCATGGGTTTTCTCACCGGTATAATAAAGATGTTGAGTGTGCTTTGCGCGAAAGCGTTAAAGTGATCATCAAAGGAGGGAAACCCATGAAAAAGCTTCTTGCAATGCTCCTGATGCTCATGCTGCTCGTTTGCGGCACAGCCGGCGCGATGGCGGAGGAGGAGAAGGACATCTCCGAGTACACCGTCGTGATGATCGTCAAGCAGAGCGACTCCTGGTTTGACGACATGGAAGTCGGCGTCAACCAGCTCGCGGCCGACACCGGCCTGAACTGCTACGTGCTCTTCCCGGAGAGTGGCGACGCCGCGCTGCAGATCTCTCTGATGGAGGATCTGATTTCCCAGGGCGTGGACGCCATCTGCGTGGTTCCCAACGATCCCGAGGCCCTCATCCCCACCATCACCAAGGCGCGTGAGGCCGGCATCGTCGTGGTCAGCCACGAGGCTCCCGGCATCGCCGACAGCGTCGATCTGGACGTCGAGGCCTTTGTGAACGAAGAGTTCGGCAAGCTGTTTGGCGAAGCGGTGGCGCAGGCTGCCGGCGGCGAAGGCGAGTATGCCGGCTTCGTTGGCGGTCTGACGATGGAGACCCACATGGTGTGGTATCAGTCCGCGGTCGATTACATCAGCGAGAACTATCCCGACATGGTCTGCGTCAGCACCGAGCCCTATGAGGATGGCAACAGCATCGAGGGCGCTTACGACAAGACCGCTGAGTTGATCCGCGCCTATCCGGACATCAAGGTCATCTTCGACTGCTCCGCGCATGGCGGCGGCATCTGCCAGGCCATTCAGGATCGCAACCTCCAGGACAGCATCAAGGTTGTCTCCCTGGCGCTGCCGTCCATGTCCGCCACCTATCTGAAGGATGGCTCCATGGTGCATGGCCAGGCTTGGCGTCCGGCGGATGCCGGCTATGCGTCCTGCTACGCCGCGTACCTGCTGGCTTCCGGCCAGGGTGTCGAAACCGGCACCGACCTGCTGGCGACCGGCTATGAGTCCGTGACGGTCGAAGGCACGATCGCCTACGGCAACGCGCCGCTGATCTTCAGCGCCGACAACATCGACGACTACAACTTCTGATCGGATTTCGTGTTGCTGCACTGCCCGACGCAAGTCGGGCAGTCAGGATGTTGACAAAGTCAACAGACTGGCAGAGTGATGAGAAAGCCCAGAAGCCAAGGAAGCTGTACTTGCATCCAAGGGAGCTTACATAGACGTAAGTGACCGCGGGATGCAAGTGCAGCTGACGCCGGAAGCAAAATTGCATCCGATTTTCATTTTATCGGGGCAATTTTTGCGGTTGTGGGCTTTATCAGCGCTCTGACTGCCCGACGCAAGTCGGGCAGTATTTCAAATGGAGGGATAGCGATGGCAGAAATCATACTTCGCGCCGAACATATCAGCAAGGCGTTCATCGGCGTGCAGGCGCTTGACGATGTGAGCGTTGAGATCCATAAGGGGGAGATCCACTGTCTCGTCGGCGAGAACGGCTCCGGCAAGTCTACGTTCGTCAAGACGGCTTCCGGCGTCTATACCAGCGACGCGGGAACGATCTGGCTCAACGGTCACAGCTATACGAAGCTTACTCCGACGCAGGCGATGGATGAAGGCGTGCAGGTGATCTATCAGGATCTGTCGCTGTTCCCCCATATGACAGTCGCCGAGAATATCGCCATCAACAGCCTGCGGCAGGCGGGGAAGAAACTCGTGAACTGGAAGGAAGTCTATCGCATCGCCAGCGAGCAGACAAAGCGCATCGGCGTTTCGCTCGATCTGAACGCGACGATCATGGAAACTTCCATGGCCAACCGTCAGCTTACCGCGATTTGCCGGGCTTTGGCGCAGGACGCCAAGATACTGTTCATGGATGAACCGACGACGGCGCTGACCAAGCAGGAGGTCGACAATCTGCTCAAGGTGGTCGTCGAACTCAAGGCGGCCGGTCTTGCCATCGTCTTTATCAGCCACAAGCTCGACGAAGTCTTCCGCGTCGCCGATCAGATCACGATCTTCCGCGATGGCAAAAAGGTCGGCGATTTCGATCCGCAGGAACTGGACCAGAAGAAACTGGCCTACCATATGACGGGCCGGGACGTGGAATATCCCCGCTACAAGCGCACGTTTACCGACGACAGGCCGGTATTGCAGGTGGAGGGCCTGACCAAGAAGGGCAATTATCAGGACATCTCTTTTGAAGTGCGCCGCGGCGATATACTGGGCGTTACCGGCCTGCTCGGCTCGGGCAGAACGGAGCTGGCGCTCTCGCTGTTCGGACTCAATCCGCCGGACAGCGGCAAGATCGTCTTTGAGGGTCAACCGGTGAGCATCACTTCGCCTTACCGCGCCAAGAAGACGGGCGTCGCCCTGCTCCCCGAAGACCGCTCCACACAGGGCATGTTCCCGGATCGCAGCATCCGCGAGAACATCTCTTCCGCGATGGTCGACGATATCGTCAAGTGCGGTATCCTCGATCTGGATCGGGAGAAGGAACTGGCGACGGACAGCGTCGCCCGTCTGAAGATACGCACGCCTTCCATCGAAACGCTGATCGGCTCTCTTTCCGGCGGCAATCAGCAAAAGGGCGTCATCGCCAAGTGGGTGGCGACCGATCCCAAGCTGTTCATCATGGACACGCCCACCGTGGGCGTGGATATCGGTTCCAAATCCGAGATCTACGAGATGATTCAGCGTTTTGCCTCCGAGGGCATGGCGGTCATTATGATCACGGATGAGATGGAGGAACTGCTCGCCAATTCCAACCGCGTCATGGTCATGGCCGACCAGCGCTGCGTGGCCAGCCTGAACGAGGAAGAACTGGCGCAGCCGGATGTGGAAAAACGCATCGCGGATCTGATCGGCAGCGCTTACAGAAAGGGGACGGAGAGCCGATGAAGCGCGTTTTGATCAATGGATCGGAGAAGATACTGATTGCGATTATTCTCCTGTACAGCATTTTTGTCACCATCGTCAACCCGTCCTTTTTGAGCCTGATGACGCTGTTTGACATCATCCGCTCCGCCTCCTGCACGATGGTGGTGGCGATGGGCCTGCTGGTGGTCATGCTCTCCGGCGGCATCGACGTCTCCTTCATGTCCGTTGCGCTCTTTGGCGGCTATGTCAGCACGCTGCTGATGATGCAGACAGGGATCGACAACATCGCCTTTCCCTTCGTCGTCTCCACGCTGATCGGCATCGTCCTCGGCCTGTGCAACGCGCTGCTCGTTCACTGGCTGCGCCTGCCGGCGTTCATCATCACGTTGGGTACGCAGAATCTCTTCCATGGCATTATGACCACCTTCATCAGCGACAGCACCATCGGTTCCGGCATACTGCCCTCCAGCCTCGGCCGTTTTGGTTCCGCGGCGCTGATACAGTTCGAAACCGAGTCCGGGCTCATGAGTCTCACGGCCTCTTTCGCTCCGGTGGCGATCGCGGTGGTGCTGACGTGGTTCATCATCAACAGGACCATGGTCGGCCGCGGCGTGATGGCTCTGGGCAACTCCGAGGAATCCGCCGTCCGCGCCGGCTTCCGCCCGCTGAAGATCCGCCTGTTCGTATACGCTTACATCGGCGCGCTGGCGGGGATCATGGGCGTGATGTATATCGCGCAGGTGCGCGCCGCCTATCCGAACAAGCTGGTCGGCGATGAGTTGATGGTCATCGCGGGCGCGGTCATCGGCGGCACGAAGTCCACAGGCGGACAGGGCAAGGTTCTGGGCGTGATCTTGGGCACGCTGGTCATCTACCTGCTGAATTCCACGCTGATCCTCCTGGGCCTGTCTTCCTCGTGGAACGACCTGTTCGTGGGGGCTTTGCTGGTGATCTCTGTGGCGATCACCTCGTATCAGACGAGGATCAAGAACCGCAAGAACCTGATCTTTACCGAGTAGGAGGATGCAGATGAAACGCATGAAAAGGTTTATCGCCACAGATAAGAATTTGGCCATACTGTTCGCGGTTTTGCTGTTCGTGATGGTCGTCTTCGCCTTCGTGTTCGGCGATTCGATGTACTCCGCGCGCAATCTGCGTTCCATGGCGTATCAGATCCCCGAGTTCGGTTTCCTGGCGCTGGGCATGATGTTTTCCTTCATGATCGGCGGCATTGACCTGTCCGTGATCGCCAATGCCAATACGACGGGCATTTTCGCCGCCATGATCCTCACCGGGGCCTGGTTCCCGGGGCTGAGCGAAGGCACGGCGATCCTCCTGGCCGTCTGCGTGGCGCTGGTCAGCGCCGTCATTTTCGGCCTGTTCAACGGCTTCATGGTCGCCAAACTCTCTGCCAATCCCCTGATCGCCACGCTCGGCACGATGACGCTCTATACGGGCATCGGTATGGCGCTCACCGGCGGCCGCGGCATCACGGGCCTGCCGGCGGCCTTCACGGCCTTTGGCACCGCGGAGGTGTTCGGCGTGCCGCTGATCTTCATACTGTTCCTGGTGGTTGCCGTGGCGCTGGCCTTCTTCCTTGGCAAGACGGGCTTTGGCCGCAAGCTCTACCTCTTTGGCGGCAACCCCATCGCGGCGCGCTTCTCCGCGATCAACAACGAGCGCTTCACCATCGGCGTGTTCCTCGTCATTGCCATCCTCAGCGGCATCTCCGGCTTGATCATCATCAGCCGCGTCAATTCCGCCAAGGTCGGTTACGGAGACACCTACCTTTTGCAGGCCATGCTCGTGTGCGTCATCGGCGGCATCCATCCCGATGGCGGCCGCGGCAAAGTGGCGGGCGTCGTGTGCGCCATACTGCTGATGCAGATCCTCTCCAGCGCGTTTACGATCCTGCGCCTTTCGCCGTATGCCAAGAAGCTGATCTGGGGCACGATCCTCATACTGGTCATGGGCCTGAACTATCTCTCTGACAAGCAGGTGAAAAAGCGCCGCATGCGCGCCATGCAGGCCAAGGCGCTGAACTGAAAGGAGCATAGAGATGAATACGGAAACTCGCTATCAGGAACTGTATAAGACCGTTCTGGAAGAGCATCGCAAGGTCTTTGAGGCGCAGGATGTTGGGCAGATCGGGGCGTTGATGGACGAGATCATCGCCGCCAAGCGCATCTTTGTGATGGGCGTAGGCCGTGAAGGCATCGCCGCCCGCGCGTTTTCCATGCGCCTGATGCACCTGGGCAAAGAAGTGCACTGGATCTGGGACGATACCACGCCGGGCATGGGGGAGGGCGACCTTTTCATCGCCGTGAACGGCTCTGGTCAGATCGGACACATCCACTATGTCGTCGAGCAGGCCAGGCGCACGGGCGCGCGCATTGCCGTCGTCACGGGTGCGCCGCGTCAGAAGACGCCGCAGCTCGCCGATTGCGTGCTCTTCGTGCCCGCCTATGTGTTCAACGGCACGGACGAGCGCTGCGTTCCCTCCATCCAGCCGATGGGCGCGCTGTTTGAACAGCACTGCTTCCTCCTCTACGACATCATCATCGTCATGCTGGAAGAAAAAATGCAGCTCGACCATGCGAAAATGGAAGCGCGCCACAGGAACATTGAGTAAACAGACAGAAGGGTGGACGCAGACGGCGAACGTCTGCGAATCCTCTGTTGAGTCCTGGTAGCAAAGCCCATGTGCCCCGCCCCCTGCGGCGGAGCGCATGGGCTTTTTGTGCTCCACTTCTTGCGCAAAGCGCGAATCCTGTCGTGTAGATTGGATCACGGAGTATGGTAACGAACGTCCGCGCATTCATATTTTTTAGGATCAGAACATTTCGCATAAAGGTGTTTTGCGGCGCAATATGCGCCCTGACGAGGAGGTGCGGCAGGGCAGGCGGAGATCGGAGGGGGACGATAAGCCAGCCTGGATCAAACTCAACCAGCAGTTTGCGGAAGTGACAGCCTTGGACAGGTAGCAGGCGCTGCTGGAACAAATAACAAATCGTCGTAATCTAGGCAGGAATCTGGAATTGCACGTAGCCATTGAAGAGAGCAAAGGGTTGCGAGAGGTAGTTATGCAGGCGTCGGAGCAAACGAAGACGGCACGTAGTACCAGACGGGCCATATTCAAGCGATAGAGATCGAGCGGAGGTTCACAGAAACAATGGGAGATATGCTCACGACAGCTATTGGAACGACACTGCCTATGCACCGTGGCAGAAAAACTGCTTTATCCGAAAGGACACAGCACGCATGAAAGCACAGTCAGATACTCGGAGACTTACACGGTCACAATCTAGAAACTTTCCGGCGTCAACAGTTGCGAGCAGGAGGTCTTAAATTATATAAGACGATAAAATGTAATAAACTCAAACAATAAAAAGCTCGCCATATTTCGTCTCTGCCTCAATTTGGAAAGAGAGATGGATAAAGCAAAAGTATGCTATTTCATGGGTGTATAAGGTTGCGCAGTAATGATTTGAGAAAGTGGATAATTCAGACTCTGAAGTTGGGCACTACTGGTTTTATTGTCTACAAGTATAGTAGAGAAAGCTTTTAGTGGTGCGATTTGGACGAAATCTTTATACCCAAATTTTGTATGGTCTACAAGCAAAAATGAGTGTTCAGCTGCGGCGATCATTTCATTTTTAACCATCACTGCAAGTTCGTGGGATTCGGTTGCACCACTTGCTGTAATTCCGCTGCATGAAATGAAAGCAGAATTCACACAGTGGTTGGCAAAGCTTTTGCCGGAAGACTGCCCTACGAAACACATAGAACTCCGCAGAAGCAGGCCGCCAATGCAGGAAATTTCGATTTTATCCTTATTGGCCAATTCGGTAACGATGCGTATGGAATTTGTAAGAACGACCAGTGGGAAGTTTGGTAAGGCTCGCGCCAGATATACACAAGTAGAACTTGAATCTAAAATAATGTGGTCTTGTTCCTTGATAAAGCGTAAAGCAAGCTGGGCAATTTCTTGCTTTTCCTGCATATTGATGGACTCTCGTTCGTAATATGGGATTTCACTTCGATATTTCGATAGGTGGTGTGCAACTTCAATGGCACCACCAAAAGTTCGATGGAGCATGTTGGAGGATTCAAGTTTCAAAAGATCATTGCGAATAGTTTCTCGACTGACGTGGAATGTATCCATTAGTTCGTTCACTGTAACAGAACCATTGCACCGCAAAAGGTTGAGAATTGCATTATGTCTATCTATCTTTCG
>DSLFR04102__coassemble_448_pt1 | contig 53417 bp, 54 predicted proteins | sample DSLFR04102__metabat2_low_PE_033 | metagenome-assembled genome bin DSLFR04102
ACCCAGACCTCGCGGTTCATCAGAATGGCGCAGTCCAGCCCGGTGTTGTAGGGGCATTCCTGCACGAACTTCTTCCACCAGGCGCGCTTGATGTTGTTCTTGTACTCCACGCCCAGGGGACCGAAGTCCCAGGTGTTGGCCAGGCCGCCGTAAATTTCGGAGCCCGCGAAGATGTAGCCGCGGTTCTTGCACAGCGCGACCAGCTTGTCCATTGTCAGCTTCGCCATATCCATACCCTCTTTTTCGATTGCGATGTGGTACAAGCATAGCAGATTTGCCGGAAAACTGCAACGCCGGAATGTAAATTCGCGCGATATTTCGTTGGGGAAAGCGTCATTTTATAGATGCTCCCAGAACCAGCCGATGTTGATGGCGGTGAAAGCCACGGCGACGGCGCACAGCGCCAGCGCGGCCGTGGCGTAGCGCAGGCGCCTGACGCGGCCATAGACGCCGAGGGGGATGCCCACAAGGGCAAAAAGGCACGGCATGCTTATCCAGTACGATTCCACGACCATTTCCGCATTGGGCATCCTGCGCCCGCGCCAGAGGACGGCGACGGCGAACAGGCTCCAGAACGTGTAGAGCATCGCCAGTACGCCCATCGTCAAAGCCAGCGTGCCCAGGCCGCTTTCCCGCAGGCCGTCCTTCAACTCCATGCCGCACTCGCCGCAAAAGCGCGCGCCCGCCGGGGCGGGATGGCCGCAGCGGGGGCAGGTATTCGCTCTTTCCATAGACTCGCCTCCTGCGGTTACTGTATCACAAAGAAATATACCCGTCAACGCCCCCACCAAAAACCGCGCGCCCCGCCTGGCCGTCTAACAGGTGACCGGTCAAAACGATGGAGGTGTCCCATGACGAGCGAACAGTTTGCGCAGGAGATCGTCGCGCTTACCGATACGCTGTATCGTGTAAGCTATTCGATCCTGCGCGAAAAGTGCGACCGCGAGGATGCGGTACAGGGCTGCCTGGAAAAGGCGTGGAAAAAGCGGCGCGCGCTGCGCGATGAGCGCTACCTCAAAACGTGGCTGGTGCGCATACTCATCAACGAGTGCTACAACATCCACCGCCGCCGCGCTCGGGAAGCGCCAGGCGAACTTCCCGAGCGCGCCGCCCCACCCGGCGCGGACAGGGAGCTGCACGACGCCCTGATGCGGTTGCCCGAGGAAGTGCGCACGCCCATCGTCCTGCATTACATGGAGGGGTATCCCATTGGGGAAATCGCCTCGGCCCTGCGCCTTGCGCAGGGGACGGTCAAGTCCCGCATGCGGCGCGGCCGGGCGATGCTCAAAAAACTGCTGTCTGAGGAGGAACTTTCGTGAAGAAACGGGATTTTCGCACGGCTTTTGGAAAGCCCGACGCGGACTTTGTCTCCTGCGTGCAAAATACGCTCCACAGACTGCGCGAGGAGGAAAGACCTATGAAACGCAAACTGAGCCTCAGCGCGGCCATCGCCGTGGCCGCCTGTCTGATCGTCGCCACGGCAGCGCTTGCCGCCGCCAGCCATTGGGGGCTGTTCGACTTCCTGAATCAGGGGGCAGGCAGCGGCACGCTGTCCGAGGCGGCGGAGATCGTCGCCACCGACCCGCCGCAGGAGGGCGGCGAGGGGGAACTGGCTTCCTTCAGGCTGCGCGAAGCCGTATACGACGGCGAATACGTCTACATGGTCGTGGACGCAACGCCCGCCGACGGTATACTGCTGCTCGGGCCGGGCCTGCTGCCGCCGGACGCGATGCGCAATCTGACCAAGGAAGATTCCGACGCCATGACCATCGGCGAATACGCCGGGGAAAACGACCTGCAAATGGCCATCGTGGGCATCAGCACCGCTGCGGCCGCGGAGGGCGCGGAAGACATCGTTACGAGCATGGATTGGCACCTGGAAGCGGACGGCACGCTGGTTTTCATGCTCAGCGGCGAGGCGCCGCAGGGCGCAGGCGACGCGTTTGAGACTACGCTTTTGTGCAGCGTGACGCCGCTCGTGCCTGCCGCCAAGGGCGAGGGCATCACCATGCAGTATTTCGAGGAAGACGGAGAAGAGCCGGTCAGCAAATACATCGGCTACGCCGTGGACGAAGCGCATATCCAGCGCAGCGAGCTTGCCTTTGCGCTCAGCGCCGCCGGGCCGGCTGAAGCGCAGGCATACGACCTGGACGCCGCGTACCCGGGCTGCGGCGTGCGCGTGGAGCGCGTGACCTTTGAGCCTTCGCCGATGGCGCTGTACTACGAGATACGCTTCACCATCACCGACGAAGCGGCCTACGCCGCGACCGAGGACGGCGTGCAGTTTGAATTTCTCGATGCAAACGGCGAACGCCTGCCGGACGGCGCGACGATGAGCGGCCAGACCGCCGCGCAGGCGGACGGTTCCCTTGTGCAGAGCGGTTCGCTGTCCGCACAGAGCGACCCTTCGCAGATCGCGGCGCTGCGCGCCTTCAACTGCTGGACGAAGGAGCGCTATGAGAGCCATGAACTGACGCTGGAGCCGTAAAACACGACGGAACGACACATCGCGCGGCGGGAAACGCGCCCGCCGCGCACCACAAAACGCGAAGAGGATTTAAGAACGATGAAAACGATGATGAAGGCCCTGCTTTCCCTGACGCTGCTTCTCGCCGTGGCGCTGTGCGCCCTGCCCGTCCACGCGGAAGATTCCCTGCCGCCGCTGAGCGACCTTTTCCTCTATGAACCCAGCGAGGGCGAAGAAAATGCCGAGACCACCCGAGCCGCCAACGCCGCCTACCGGGAGACGATCGACGCGCTGGCGCAACCCTCGGATGTGGTCTGCGAAAGCGAGGCGCTGCGCTTTGAAGCCCTGCAGTACCTGGCCGTGGACGATTTCACGCTGCTGACTTGGCGCGTGACCAATTTGACGGACAAGACGGTCTTTCTCACGACCAGCGAGTTTTACGCCGCCTTCAGCGGCATCGAATACGACGTCTGCGGCGGCTGGCGGTGGGACAGCCTCGTCCTCGCCCCCGGCTCAAGCGCCGACGCCCGCTTCCACGGCACGCTCTGGTCGCACTTTGAACCGGGCGAGGGGGAATTCACGCTGGATATGAAGGTGTACGACGTTTCGCAGGACGCGGAAGAGGCCGCTGAAATGGCGGCGCTGGGGACGTTTTCGCCCGTGGAGAGCGGCTGCCCGCTCCTTGAAGAGACGCGTCTGGCCGTGCCGATGACGATGACGGCGGGCATCGTGCGCTCGGCGCTGAAGGACGGCGCGCCGCTGGAATGGGAAATGGACGGCTACACGCTGCGCGTGACGCAGGCGGAGATGAGCGAGGTCGGGGCGCGCTTTGCGCTGGAACGCATCTACGCAAGCCGCGACGCCGCGCTTGCCGACCCGCCGGACGGCGATACGTTCTGGGACTATGAACTGCTCAGCGCCGACGGCGCGAAGTGGGTCTCCACGGCCTACGGCAACCTCCCCGACGCGCCGGTGGAGCTGGAGGACGGCCGCTGGGCATGGCAGTACTCCACGCGCGTCTACTACATGGTCTGCCAGCCGGAAACGGTGGTGCTGCGCGCGCGCCGCTTTACCGGCAACGGCTACGACGAAAGCGCAAACGTGGATGTGGAATTGCAGTTTTAGCGCGGGATGGAAAAAACGCCCGGGGAGCATGCCGCTTCCCGGGCGTATCTTCTGTGATTCCCCTTACCGCTCGCTCACGGCCTCCGAGAGGGCTTCCCATTCCTCGTAGAGCGCGTCCATACCCGCCTGCAGTTCGGCGTGGCGGCGGGCAGTCTCGCGCGCCTCGTCCGGACGCTGATACAACTCCGGGTCGGCCATGCGCGTTTCCAGGTCCTGGATTTCCTTTTCCGCGGCGGCGATGCGCGCTTCCGCGGCCTCCAGCTGCTTTTCCAGCGCCTTTTTGCCCTCGCGCAGCAGGCGCTCCTTGCGGCGCTGCTTGTCAAGCTGCGTCTTTGTCATGCCGGAGGCGGCGGCGTCTTCCAGCCCCGCTTCCTCGCGGCGCTTTTTTTCCAGATAGTCGTCGTAATTGCCGAGGTATTCCTTCACGCCGTCCGGGCGCATCTCGATAATGCGGTCGGCCACGCGGTTGATGAAGTAGCGGTCGTGCGAAACGGTGAGGATGGTGCCGTCGAAATCCTCCAAAGCGCCTTCCAGCACTTCGCGGCTGTCCATGTCCAAATGGTTGGTCGGCTCGTCGAGAAGGAGGAGGTTGTCGCGCTTGAGCATCAATTTGCATAGCGAAACGCGGCCCTTTTCGCCGCCGGAGAGCATGGAGATCTTCTTGTAAACGTCGTCGCCGGTGAAGAGGAACAGCGCCAGCACCGAGCGCACGCGGTCGAGGTCGAGACGGGGAAAGGCGTCCCACAGTTCGTTCAAGACGTCCTTTTCCGGGTCGAGTCCTGTCTGGTGTTGCTCGTAGTAGCCCAGATCGACGTTGGCGCCGAACTCCACCTCGCCCGCGTCGGCCTTCAATTTGCGGGCGATGATGTTGAGCAGCGTGGACTTGCCCACGCCGTTGGGGCCGATGATGGCCACGCGGTCGCCGGCGCGCAGGTGGAGGTCGAAGTTTTCAAACAGCCTGCGCCCCTCGAAGCCCTTGGCAAGGCCATGCGCCTTGAGTACGTCGTCGCCCGATCGGCGGCGCGCCTCGAAGGAAAAGCGCACGTGCTGTTCGTCCACCGGCCTTTCCAGCCGTTCCATCTTTTCCAGCCGCTTTTCCCGGCTCTCCGCCGCGCGGATGGACTTTTCGCGGTTGTACATGCGATAGCGCTGGATGATGGCCTGCTGGCGGGCGATCTCCGCCTGTTGCAGCTTGTATTCGCGGATCTGGCGCTCGATGTCTGCCTGCCGCTTGACGGTGAACTGATCGTAGTTGCCCTCGTACTGCACAAGGCGGCGCATGGAGATCTCCGCCATGCAATCGCAGACGCTGTTCATGAAGTAGCGGTCGTGCGAGATGATCAGCACGGTGCCGCGGTACTTTTTCAGCGTGTCCTCCAGCCACTGGATGGAGGAAAGGTCCAAGTGGTTGGTCGGCTCGTCGAGCATGAGCAGGTCGGGCTGTGTGAGCAGCAGGCGGGCAAGGCAGAGGCGCGTCTTTTCCCCGCCGGATAACACGCTGGCGGGCTGATCCTCGCGCCCTTTGGCAAAGCCGAGGCCGGCGAGCACGCCCTGTATGCGGCTGGGCCACTCGTAGCCGCCCGCGTCCTCAAAGCGGTCGGTGAGGCGGGCGTATTCGCGGGAGAGGCGGTCAAGCTCGGCCTCGTCTTCGTGCTTTTGCGCCATCTCCTCTTCCAGCGCGCGCAGGCGGCGCTCCATTTCCCGCACCGGCTCGAAGACGCGGGAAAGCTCCTCGCGCACGGTGAGGTCGCTCTGTATATCGGCCTCCTGGGTGAGCATGCCCACGCGCGTGCCGCGCATCAGCGATATGGAACCTTCGTCCGGCTCCATCTGCCCGGCGATGAGGCGAAAGAGCGTGGATTTGCCCGAGCCGTTGACGCCGATCAAACCCATGCGCGCCCCCTGCTGGAGCGTCAGCGATATGTCTTTCAGGACGGATTTCATGCCGAAGGACTTCGACACGCCCTGCACAGTCATCAGTATCATGCGTTTCCCCTTATATGTTTACGCGCCCAGCCAGCGCCCGGTCGCGCCGCAGGGCAGTACGCCGCCCGCGGTCACGGGCAGCACGATTTCCTCCGCCGTCACCTTGCCGCCGCGGTGGCGGGCGACGGCCATGGTCAGCATGTTGTTGAGCACCGCCGGTTGCAGGCCGGTGGTATAGCTGTTGATGAGCATGAACAGCGCGTCCCCGGCAAGCACCTTTTCGCAGGCCTCCACCAGCGGGTAGAGCTCGTTTTCCAGCTTCCAGACCTCGCCGCCGGGGCCGCGGCCGTAGCTGGGCGGATCCATGAGGATGCCCTGATAGGCGTTGCCCCGCCGCGCCTCGCGCAAAACAAACTTCTTGGCGTCGTCAACGATCCAGCGCACATGCGTTTCGTCGATGCCGCTCAGGCGGCGGTTCTCCCCCGCCCACTGCACCATGCCCTTGGCCGCGTCCACATGCGTCACCTGCGCGCCGGCGCGGGCGCAGGCCACCGTTGCCCCGCCCGTGTAGCCGAAGAGATTGAGCACCCTGATGGGGCGCTTCGCCTCGCGGATGCGCGCGGCCATCCAGTCCCAGTTGACGGCCTGTTCCGGGAAAAGGCCGGTGTGCTTGAAGCCCGTGGGGTGGACGTAGAAGCGCAATTCGCCATACGACACCGTCCAGCGCTCGGGCAGCTTTTTGAAAAACTCCCACTCGCCGCCGCCTTTGGCCGAGCGGTGGTAGTGCGCGTCGGCGCGCGTCCACAATTCGGGCCGCTGTTTGGGCCAGATGGCCTGCGGGTCGGGACGGCGCAAAATGACGTCCTGCCAGCGCTCGAGCTTTTCGCCGTCGCCCGTGTCGATCACTTCATAGTCTTTCCAGCCGGAGGCGATAAACATGGCCTGTCCTCCCCTATTGTTCCTCGAAGCGGTCGCTTCCCCACCAGTCGGGCAGCAGTTCCCGCAATGTACAGACGCGGCGCGGTTCCTCGCGCAGGAGTATTTCGATCTTTCCCGCATCGGGCATGAGTTGCATCAGCGCCTCGCGGCAGGCGCCGCAGGGCGGCACCACGCCCTTTTCCTTCACCGCCGCCACGCGGCGCACGCGGTGTTCCCCGGCGGTGAGCATGGCGTAGAGGGCGGCGCGCTCGGCGCAGGTACTCAGGCCGCAGACGCCGTCCACGCACGCGCCCACGTAGATATTGCCGCGCTCGGTCTCCACGGCGGCCCCCACCTGTCCGGCGTAGACAAAGGGCGACACCTCGCGCTCGTTGAGCACGGCGCGGGCGGCGCGCAGGAGTTTATCCCAACCGTCGTTCATGCCTTTTCCCCCGTTTCCCATCCATTATAGCGTGGTTTGGCGCGTTAATCAACGTACTTCCGATGAAAAAACGGAACGGGAATGTTTCCCGTTCCGGCAGGATGTTGACAAAGTCAACAGACTGGCAGAGCGATGAGAAAGCCTGCAAGCCAAGGAAGACAACTTGCCGCCAAGGGAGCTTACATAGACGTAAGTGACCGCAGGCGGCAAGTTGTCTGACGCCGGAAGCAAAAATTGCATCCGATTTTATTTTATCGGGGCAATTTTTGCGTTTGTGGGCTTTATCAGCGCTCTGGGAACGGGATCGCTCCCGTTCCGCAAAGGACATCGCTATTTTACGCCACGAAGGCGATGGAGGCGACCATCTCCGCCATGCGCGCGCCGTTGCCCTCGATGGCTTCCTCGGGGCACTGGGCGGTGACACAGAGGGAGAAGCTGTCGCCGGGAATGAAGTAATAGCGATAGCATACGCCGCCGGAGACGACTTCGATGGTCTTGGCCTCGACGCCGCTCTCCATAGTGAAAGCTTCGATCTCGCCGACGACGGCCTCAGCATCCTCCGTGTAGCTGGCCTCGCCGAGCATGCTGTCGGCGTCGTCCGCGGTCAGGCCAAAGGCGGGCTGCACGGTGAGGGAGGTGTCCGCGCTGCCATCGGGCACGTAGACGTCAGGGGCATAGTTGAGGCTTTCGTCGCCCAGCCAGGTGCCGTCTTCTGCGCTCTCGCCGGTTTCCTCCGCTTCCAGCCAGGTCGTTTCGTCCGTGGCCTCCTCCGCGGCGTCCTCCGCGACGACCGTCTCATCCGCCGCCGTTTCGTCGGTCGCCGTCTGCCACGCCCAGCCGTCCTGCAGCCAGATACTGTACCCGGAGGAAGAGGTATAGAGCGTCTCGTTGACCGTCTCTGTGACGCCTTCGATGGTGATGTCGCGCGTGCGGGTCTGTTCGTCCGTTTCCGCCAGCGCCGCGCCGCCCAACAGCGCCGCCGCCAGCAACAGAGCCAATATCTTCTTCATAGGGTTTTCATCCTTTCTTATGTATTTTTCCCCGGGAACGCCCGGGATGTGCGTCATTCATGCTGCGCCGGGGCGCAGGCGGCGAGCACGCCGTCGAGTATCTCGCCAGCAGCCATGACGCTCGCCTCGCCGTGGAGTACCAGGCAATACTGCACGTCGTCCACGAACCAGGTGTAAACGTCATAGCCGCCGTTTTCCTCCGTCGAGCGGAAGGCGACGGAGACGACGCCCTCCCCCGCGGCGCGCTCTTCCTCGGTGGGCTCGCTCATTTCCATGAACAGCCCGGAGATGTCATCCTGGGTGCGCGCGGCGCGCAGCGTGCAGGCGATGTCGCCGACGTCGAACGCCGCTTCGCCGGTCGAGCCGCCGATGACGGTATAGACCGCGTCCACGCCCTCAGGCGCGTTCACCGGAAAGCCCAGCGCGGCTTCGAGTTCGCTCGCGTCCGCCATCTCCACCCGCGGGTTGGGAACTTCCTCCGCCGCCGCGCAGCCGGCCAGCGCGATGAGCAGAGCAAGGAGCAGGGAAAGACGCCGCAACATGGTTTCCATAAGCATCCCCTCCTTTCTGGGGTACGCAAACAGTATACCATGTCCTCCGCCTGCGCGCGTGGTATTTTTATGAACACTTTGTGACGAGCGCCGGTACGTTTTTGTGACGAGCCGGGGGCAGAGCCATGGCCACGGCAGAAGGGCGCGTTTTGCGCTTGCCCGCCCGCTTCCCGCGTGCTATAATAGCCCTGTACCCTGCTATGGAGGAATGGTTTTTTATGAGCAGAATGGGCGATACCATCCGCGGCGCGCGGTTGCAGGCGAAAATGACGGAAAAGGCGCTGGGCAAGAAGTGCGGCATGGCGGAAAACGTCATCAAGGACATCGAATCGGGCCGGCGCATCGTTTCCGACGATCAGGCGCAGCGCATCCTGAAGATCCTTGGGGTGAAAAACCCCGTTTCCGAGGAGCTGGAAGTGGCGGCGGAGCCGGACGTGCCGCTGCGTCCCCGCCCGCGCCCTTACAAGCTGCCCACATCCGAGGCCGAACCGCAGCCGCAGGGAGACAACGCCGCCTGGCTGGACGCGCTGGGCGGGGTGGTCAAGCGCGTGCCGGTGACGGACGAGAATTCCAACGTGGTCGACCACGTGCTGGTGCCCGTGGTGGGTGGCAAGATCGAGGGCGGCGCGCCGGACAAGGTGTTCTACTTCCGCTGCCCGGACGACGCCCTGCGCGGCTACCGCATCTTCGCCGGCGACCTGCTGTTGTGCGTGCCGGCGCAGAAGGTGGAGGACGGGGCCATCTCCCTGTTTCTCCTAAGCGGCAGGCGCGTGGCGCGCAAGGCCAACAAACTGGACGGCAACCGCGTCCATTTGCAGAGTTACGACCGCGAGTTCACTTCGCAAACGCTCCCCGCCGCCGAGGCGCGGGTGCTGGCCAGGTGCGTAAAGCTGGAACGGAGGCTGTAAAATGCGGCTTTTCTGCGATCTGCACATCCACTCCTGCCTGTCGCCCTGCGGCGACGAATTGATGACGCCGAACAACATCGCGGGCATGGCGATGCTCAAGGGGCTGGACGCGATCGCCGTGGCCGATCACAACTGCGCGCGCAATCTGCCCGCGCTTTCCAAAACCTGCGCGGCGATGGGCGTATTGCTGCTGCCGGCGATGGAACTGACCACTGCTGAGGAGGCGCATCTGCTCTCCTATTTTCCCACCGTGGAGGCGGCGCTGGCGTTTTCCGAAGAGATCCACGCCTACCTGCCGCCCATCCAGAACCGGCCGGAAATCTTCGGGCCGCAGCAGGTGCTCGATGAGGACGACGAGCAGGTGGGGAGCGAGGATCTTCTGCTTTTAAATGCTCTCTCGCTTTCGCTGGACGAACTGGTAAAGCGCATCAACGAGCGCGGCGGCGCGGCGGTGCCGGCGCATATCAACCGCGGCAGCAACGGCCTTCTCAACGTGCTGGGCTTTTTGCCGCCGGGATTGGAGATCGCCGCCGTGGAGGTCACGCGGGAGATACCCTGCCGCGCGGATGTGAGCAATTTGCGCGTTTTGCACTCCAGCGACGCGCACTATCTGGAAAACATGCTTGAGCGCGAAGTTTCCTACGAAGTGGCGGAAAAGAGCGTGGAAGCGCTGTTTGAATACATAAAACGCGGCGCCCTGTAGCGCCGGGGAAGGTTTGCCATGATCACATTTGAGGACGTAAGGAACAACGAGGAGATCAACGCCTACATCCGCGCCGCGGACAAGGTGATGGACGCCATCGGCTACACGGAACACTCCTTCGCCCACGTCACCCGCGCCGCCGAGCAGGCCGCGGACATACTGGACACGCTGGGATATTCGGAAAGGACGCGGGAGCTTGCCAGAATCGCCGGTTACATGCACGATATCGGCAACGCCGTCAACCGCCACGAGCACGCGCTCACCGGCGCGGTGATGGCTTTCCGCATACTCGACAACATGGGCATGAGCGCTGAGGAGATCGCCAAGGTGGTCTCCGCCATCGGCAACCACGACGAGGGCACCGGCGCGCCCGTCAACGAAATCGCCGCCGCGCTCATACTCGCCGACAAGGGCGACGTGCGTCGCAGCCGCGTGCGCCCCCGCGCCGTACATGCCGGGGACATACACGACCGGGTCAACTACGCGGTGGAATCCTCCGCGCTCAACATAAGCCCCCGGCGCGACGCGGTGACGCTCTGCCTGACCATCGACACAAGCATCTGCGCGGTGATGGACTACTTTGAGATCTTTTTGACGCGTATGCTGCTCTGCCGCCGCGCGGCGGAGTTTCTGGGGCTGAAGTTCAAATTGCTGATCAACGATGTGACGCTGTTGTGACCCGTGAGGGTTCCCACCGCTGCCGCGCTTTTCTGCATCCCTTTCGCGCTTCGCGAAAGGGATTTTTAAATCGGAGCGAAATATTTACCGTAAAAATATAGACGAATCCGTCTATATTTTATATACTATAGGAGAAATAGACGGAATCGTCTATATTTTAGCAGAGGAGCATCTCAAATGATTGTCCTGGACGTTTTAAAACTGCTTGTCTCCATTGCGGCGGCTTTTCTGGTCGGCCGTCTGGTCGCAAAGCTCCACCTCCCCTCAATCCTCGGATGGTTGATTACAGGCATGGCGCTTGGTCCGCATGCATTTGGATTCATCAGCCAATCCATATTGGACGCCCGTTGGTTCAACATTGCGATCCATATCCTGGAATGTACGTTCGGCCTGATGATCGGCACAGAACTGATCTGGAAAACGATGAAGCAGGCTGGCAAACAAATCATCGTTACCACGATCACCGAATCGTTGGGTACATTCGTCGTCGTCAGCCTTGTTTTTGGGGCAATCTTCTATTTCAGCGGCGTACCGGTATACCTTGCTTTCCTGTTTGGCGGCATCGCCTTGGCCACAGCGCCCGCCCCCTCGCTTTCCATTGTCAATGACATGAAAACCGCCGGGCCGGTGACCAATACGCTTATCCCCATGGCCGCGCTGGACGACCTGGTGGGCGCGGCGGTTTTTTTCACCGTCATCGCCCTGGTGAGCGCCGGGATCTCCACGCAGGAAATCTCCGTTTTCGCAATGCTGTTTTATGTGTTTCTGCCGGTGTTCCTGGGCATTATCACTGGTTTTATCACCGGAAAACTGTTACGGCTGGTCAGGGGGAAAAAAGCCTCTGTCGCGGTCATGGCTGCCATGCTGCTTCTTTCCTGGGCGATCGGCATGTATTTGAATGAATCGGTATTGCCCATGCCGGTGATCAATTTCATGCTGATCGGCATGTCTTTCTCCGCAGTATTTGCCAATATGATTTCCGAAGAGCAGCTTTCGGACATCATGGACGTAATGAACCCCGTGATCGGTCTGGCGCTGATCGTGGCCATTCTCAACCTGGGCGCGCCCCTGGATTACCACCTCATCTTCGGGGCTGGCATTTATACGGCGGTATACATTGTCTCCCGGGCCATCGGCAAATACTCGGGCGCATATATTGGCGCGCGTGCAACCCATGCGCCGGATACTGTGCGCCGCTATTTGGGCTTTACGCTTTTGCCGCACTCGGGTGTTTCGCTGGTGTTTACCGGCATTGCCGTATCCATATTGAGCGGCCCCGCTCCGGAGTGCGGCTCCATCATACAGGGTACCATTGCGGCGGCGGCCGTCATCAACGAAATTATCGCCGTATTTATTGCCAAAAAGGGATTTGAATGGGCTGGAGAAATCCATAAGCGGGTGGACGCATGAAACAGGAAGAACGGCGTGAACGACGCATACGGGAAATTTTCAGCGCGGCCATGGAGGAATTCGGGACAAACGGCTATGAAAACGTGACCATGGACAGCCTTTGCGCGCGCCACGGCCTTTCCAAGGGCGTTTTGTATCATTACTTTTCCAATCGGGATGAATTGTTCCTGCTGTGCGTGGAATCTGTATTCCGCGATTTACGCGCATATCTGGAACAAAAAAGCGCGATCCCCGCAGAACAGAACGTTGCAAAATCCATCCGCGATTACTTCTTTTGCCGCGAGGACTTCTTCCAGGCGCGACCATTGGAGAAAAACATCTTTGAAATCGCGCTACTGCATCCTCCAAAACATCTGCGCGAGCAGATCCGCGAACTACGCCGCCCTTTGCAGGAAGTCAACCGGGCATTTTTACGGCGGGCCGTCCCATACCTTCCCCTGCGGCCCGGCCTGAACGCGGCAGAAGCCATCCGTTATTTTGAAAGCATTGAATCCCTGTTTTGGGAACTGCTGGCAGGTTATAACGCAGACCCTGCCGCCCATGAAGCGGAGCGGCTCTGGGATATGGTCGTCTTTGGCGTCGCCCAACCCGAAGAAGGCGAACGAGGCCAGAGGGAAATCCCTCCGGCGCAGGATGCTGACAAAGTGGGCAGACTGGCAGAGTGATGAGAAAACCCGCAAGCCAAGGAAGCAAACTTGCATCCAAGGGGGCTTACATGGACGTAAGTGACCGCAGGATGCAAGTGCAGCTGACGCAGGAAGCAAAAATCGCCTCCGATTTCTTCTTTATCGGGGCAATTTTGCGTTTGTGGGCTCTGTCAGCGCTATGGCGGACGGAGAGCATGTTCCTCTCCGTCCGTTTTCTGTTTTGACGCTCAGAATCCAAAGTGCGCAGCGATCTCGTCCATGCGCTCCATCTGCTTGACGTGGAAGGGGCAGCGGCGCTCGCAGTGGCCGCAGTGCAGGCAGTCGCCGGCGTGGAGGTGAAGGTCGGCATAGTGCTGCTCGGCCAGTTTGTCGCCGGTGCAGGCGAGGTCGTAGTACTTGTTGATCAGGCCGATGTTGAGGCTGGTGGGACAGGGCATGCAGTGGTTGCAGTAGACGCAGCGGCCCTGCGCGCCTGCCGGGGCGAACTGGCTGATGACGGCATAGTCGCGCTCTTCTTCGCTGGCGCTGAGGAAGCCGAGCACGTTCTTGAGGTCGTCCATCCCCCGCACGCCGGGCAGCACAGTCACAACGCCCGGGCGGTCGAGCGCGTATTGCAGGCACTGATACGGCGTGAGCGCCTGGCCAAAGGGCGAAATGCCCGCGTTTAAAAGCTGACCGCCGGCGAAGGGCTTCATCACCGAAATGCCCACGCCGTGGCGCTGGCAATCGCGATAGAGCGAGGCGCGCTTTTCCGCCTCGCCGATGCCGTATTCGCCCTTTTGATAGTCGTAGGCGGGGTTGACGCTGAACATGAACAGGTCGATCTCGCCGCAGGCGAGCAGGCGGCGGGCGATGGCGGGATCATGCGAGGAAAAACCGATGTGGCGCACTCTGCCCTCGGCCTTGAGACTGCGCAGATAGTCGAGCAGGCCGCCGCTTATGACCGCATTGGCATCCTCGGGATCGTCCACGCAGTGGAGAAAGCCGAAGTCCGCGTATTCGAGGCCGAGCGTCTCCGTTTCCCATTGAAAGGTGCGGCGGATGGCGTCCAGATCGCGTGTCCAGCCGTAGGCTTCGCCATCGTAGAGCGCGCCGAAGTGCATCTGCACCATTGCGTCCCGTCTGCGGCCCCAGAGGGCGGAAGCCACGGCCTCGATGGAGGCGCGCTCGGCGGCGGCGAGGTCTATGTAGTTGACGCCGGCCTCCAGCGCCGCTTCCACCACTTTGACGGCGTCCTTGCCGGCTTCGTGCAGAGAACTGGTTCCCAAGCCAAGGACGCTGATCTCTTCGCCGCCGCGGGACAGTTTCCTGTATAGCATGTGATCCCCTCCCGGAAAATGGTCGCGTTGACAAAGCCCGCGGCGGCGGACGCGCCCCGCGGGCAGGCATCGTGTCTGTCTGTAAAAATTATAACACGTTCATCACAAATATGCAACCATTCACAGCCCGGCGACGCGTTTTTCTCCACTGTCGCGGCGATAGGCCAGGGGCGTCGTGTGCAGATAGCGCTTGAAGCATTCGGTGAAATAGCTGGCGCTGGCAAAACCCACGGAGCGGGCCACCTCCCCCACGGAGAGGTTGGGGTTCAAAAGCTGTTCCATGCCCTTGCGCAGGCGGTAGCGGGTGAGATAGCCCACGGGCGTCTGCCCCGTATGTTTGCGAAACGATTCGCAGCAGGCGCTGACGGACACGCCGCCGGCACGGGCGATGTCGCCCACGGAAAGCTTTTCCGCGTAGTGATCCTGCAAATAAGCGATCATGCGGCGCAGGGAAAGCGAGCGCCGGTCCGCCTCCACCGCCAGCGGCCCGGGAGCGGGCATGTGCCGGGTGAGCAGGGCCACGGCGCGAAAGACGAGGCTCATCACGGAAAGTTCGGCGGCGGGATCGTCGCCCTCCATCAGCTCGCAGGCCGCGCGCACGCACTGGAGCACGGAGTTCTGCCAGTCTTCCGCCGAGGTCAATTTCCGGCAGGGAAAGCGCTCGTTTCCGGAAAGCGGGCGCACGAAGTTTTCCAGCAGATAGGCGCTCGGCCCCAACAGGGCGGGGTGCAGCACCATGGCGAAGTACTCGCAATCCTCGCCGGGATAGCCCTCCACGCCGTGCGGCTGATCGGAATTGATAAACAGGCCCTCGCCGGCGCACAGTTCGAATTCCCCGCCGTTCACCTCGTAGCGTATGCGGCCTTTGCGCACGCAGACGAATTCCAGATCGTCGTGCCAGTGGCAGAGTATGCGGCCCTCGGGGTAATCGCTCAGATGCGTCCGGTAGGCGAACACGGCAAAGCCCGGCCGATTGTAGCGCACGCGCTCGGAGCCATCGCTCATCACATCCAGGGGAGCTCTCATGGTTTTCTCCTGTTTCATTCGTTATTTTACTATTTTTGGCGCTATATTTCTAAATATACGCCAGTATACCTCGGTATATTTCCATTTTATCACAAGCGCGCGCAAAGCGCAAGCCCCGCGTCCGTCCCGCCTCAACCGCGGCGATAGGCGAGCGGCGAAAGGTTCATGCGGCGGCGAAAGACCTTGCCGAAGTAGCTGGACGTGGCAAAGCCGCAGGCAGAGGCGATGTCGGTGACGGAACGATCCGTCTCGCGCAGAAGTTCGGCGGCCTTGCGCACGCGGAAGTCCGTGAGGCTGGAAAGCGGCGTGGTGCCCAGTTCCTGCTTGAAGCATCGGAAGCATTCGCGCTCGCAGACGCCCGCGGCGGCGGCGATGTCCGCCGGGGAGATATCCTCGGCGAAGTGCTCGCGGATGAAGCCAAGCATCTGCTTGAGCCGCGCCGTCTCCATCCGCGGCAGGGGCTGCCGCGCGCCGATGACGGGCTGCGCCAGCGCGTATATGCCCTGCCAGGCGCGGTTGAGGAGCCCGCAGATTTCCAGTTCGTAGCCGTCCTTTTCCTCGTCGGCGGCGATAAAGGCGCGGTCGAGTGCTTCGAGCACCGCGCGCTGCCGGGGTTCCCCGCGCGAAAGCGGCAGCGCGTCCAGCAGCGCGCATTCCACCACCGGCGCCACATAGCGCCGCAGCGGCAGTTCCGCCGCGGCCACCAGGGCGCGGTCGAACATGTGCGTCTGCACGCGCACGCCGCGCGCGCCCCCTTCGGCCTCGTTGCGGTGCAGCACGTTGGCGTTGACCAGCACGGCGTCGCCGTCCCGGACGATATACTCGCCGCGCTGCGTGGAGGTCTTGAGCACGCCGGAAACACAGACGTTGATCTCCAAGGTGGCGTGCCAGTGCCAGTCCACGCAGGGGCCGGAATAGCCGTCGAATCGGCAGTCGATGGCCGTATAGGGAAAGCCGGGGTCGTATCCCTGCAATTTTTCCCGCTGGCGGTCGTCCAGCATCAGCTCCGTGGGATGATAGATCACGCGCGTCACATCCTGTCGCTATTTTACTTATATGCGTCTATATTTTTGTTGTTTTCCGCATTATCATGCGGTATACTGCTATTGTACCACAGAGTGGTGCGAAAATCAAGGCTTTGGAGGGATCTTGCATGTTGTTTGTGAACGTTCAGAAACCCGACGCGCTTTTCCGCAAGATCGGCGAGTGCGAAGGAAATGTCTCCTATCTCGACGGACAGGGCGCGCGCCGCGACCTCAAGGGCGTCGCCGCGCAACTGCTGACCTTCGACGCGCCGCTGCGCCCGCAGCGCATCCCGGCGCTGGAAGTGCTGGCCGACAGCCCAAGGGACAGAGAGAAACTGATGAGTTTTATGGTAGAAATCGGCTACTGAAAAACGTTCCGCCGCCACGGTCAAGCGCCGTGGCGGCGGTTTTTCATGCGCGGCGGTAGCCGCGGATGCGTTCATCACCGGTAATCTTCTATCCTCTTTCCCGCCTCGAGAAATTCCCGCAAGTCCGGCAGGGACCAGACGCTGTCCGGCGAAAGGCGCAAAAAGCCTTTGGTCAACACGCGAACATACAGGCGCATGCAGCCCGTCCGCCTGCGCCGGTACCAGCGCACGTTGCCCTGCGAATCGACCATATATCCCCGCAGGTATTTGGGCAGCCGCACGCTCCTGGGCACGTCGTAATAGCCGTCGAAGGCAAAGAACTGGCGATAGACGCGGCTTTGCTTCGTCAGCACATGGATCGCCGTAAGGAGGAAGAACCGCTCTGGCCTTTCCAGTACCGCGCGGATACTTTCTTCGGAAGCACCCGGCTCCACAAACCCGTCGCAGACGCGCATCAGCTTTAGTTCCCGTTCTTCTTTCGGCGGCGCCGTATGCTCGACGATCTGCAGCAGCGCGATCCCGCGGGCGGTCGCAAGCCCAAAGGTGCGCCCATAAGCGTCGTTTGATCGCATTTCTCCCGTTTCCCCCTTGCTCATTGCGCCGCGCGCACGTCCTCTCCGTCGCTTGTGATTTCCACCGTGCCCTCGCGGGTGAACAGCACTTGCGCGCCGGCGGCTTCGAGGGCGCGGACGGTTTCGGGGTCTTCGGGGTCGTCTTCGTCGCTGGTGATGACGGCGTACTGGGGAGAGACGGCGGCGAAAAAGGCGGCGCTTAGGTCGGCGTAGCGGCCGTGGTGGGGCACTTTGAGCACGTCGCTCGCAAGGTTTCCTTCGTCGAGCAGTTCGGCAAGGCGGGCGTTCTCGGCGTCGCCGGCAAAGAGGAAGCGCGCGTCCCCGTGGGTGAGGCGCACGACGAGGGAGAAGTCGTTTTCTTCGTCCTCGCCGTAGTCATCCTCATTGGCCACGTCGATGGAAAATTTGCAGCCGCCGAGGGTGAAGGACGTGTTTTCGCAGAGCGCCTCGGCCTCGACGCCCTGTTCCTCCAGCGCCTCGCGGTACTGGCGGTACTGCTTTGAATCCTTGTCATAGTCCGGCTCCAGCACGCGGGCCACTTCGATGTTTTCGAGGATCTTGTCCGCGCCGCCGACGTGGTCCTTGTCAAAGTGGGTGATGATGAGCAGGTCAAGGCGCTCGATGCCGCGCGCGCGGATGGCCTCGGCCACGTCCTTGCCATCGCCGTTCTCGCCGGCGTCGATGAGGACGGCCATTTCGCCGTTGTAGAGCAAAATGGCGTCGGCCTTGCCCACGTCGAAGAACACCGCCGTCAGTTCGCCCGCGGCCTCGCCCCCGGCGCAGCCAGCGAGCAGCAGGCAGAGCGCACAGAGCGCGCAGAGCAGTTTGCGCATGCTTGCCTCCTTGGATACAGGCGGGCCGGCGGCGCGCAAGGCAACCGTCGGCCCGGAAAGCGTTTGGGGATTTACAGAGCCAGCGCCGCGCCCTTGTCGTAGACGGGCTTGAGCGCGCCGTAGAGCTCGCAGTAGAGCGAGTAGGCGTCCTGATAGGCCTTCTGGTTCTCGCGGATGGGCAGGGTCTCCGTTTCCACCTGGATGATGGAAGCGGCTTCCTCAAGGCTGCCCCACACGCCCGCGCCCACGCCGGCCACAAGGATGGCGCCATACGCGCCGCCCTCGCCGGAGGCGGACATGGTGTACACCGGCAAATCAAAGATGTCGGCCTGCATCTGCCGCCACAGCGGGGAGACAGAGCCGCCGCCCGAGGTGTAGACCTTTTCAATGGACACGAAGCTGTTCATCAGATCGACGAGTTGGCGCAGGGAGTAGGTGACGCCCTCCATCACCGCGCGGGTGATGTCGCCGCGCGTAGAGGACAGCGAAAGGCCGTAGAACACGCCGCGGGCGTTGGGATCGGGATACGGGCAGCGCTCGCCGGACATGTAGGGCGCGAAGAGCACGCCGTTGGCACCGGGCCGGGACTGCTCTGCCGCCTTGCCCATGAGGTCATAGACATTGCCCTTGCCCTGCGCGGCCATTTCCTTCAGATGCTCGCAGAGTGTATCGCGGTACCAGCGATAGCTGCCGCCGGCGGACAGGGTGCAGCCGATGGCCTGCCAGAGGCCGGGGGCGTTGTTGCAGAACATCTGCAAGGCACCCTTGGGGTTGTCGAAGTATCTGTCCAGCGCCATGGAGACGTTGCCGGCCGTGCCGATGACCACGCCCACCACGCCGGGCTTGACCAGCCCCGCGCCCGTGGTCTGGATGACGGCGTCGCCGCCGCCGGCGTAGACCGGCAGGCCCTCGGGCAGGCCCGTTTCCTCGGCGCAGGCGCGGGTGACGCGGCCGGCGAGGTCGGTCGATTCAAGCACATCCGGGAAGATTGCCTTGTCAAGGCCGGCCAGAGCGATGAGGTCGTCGGCCCAGACGCGCTCGCGGGTATTGAAGAAGCCCGTGCCCGAGGCGTCGGAGGCGTCGATGGCCAACTCGCCGCAGACCTTCAGGCGGATGTAGTCCTTGGGGCAGATGAAGCGCGTCATCTTCGCAAACAACTCCGGCTCCTCTTCCTTGAACCAGATGAGTTTGCCGCCGGTATAGCCGGCCAGCATCTGGTTGTTGGTGTAGGTGAGCAGGCCGGAGAGGCCGCCGGCCTTTTCGGTGATCCAATCGCACTGTTTCTGCGTGCGGCTGTCGCACCAGAGGATGGCGGGGCGGATGACGTTCAAGTCCTTGTCCAGCGCCACCAGGCCGTGCATCTGGCCGGAAAAGCTGACGCCGGCGATCTGGTCCTTGGGCACGTTGGCCTTGGGGAGGATGACCTTCAGGCCGCGCACCACCGCGTCCCACCAGTCCTGGGGGTTCTGCTCCGCCCAGCCGGGCTTGGGGGTGGAGAGCGGATATTCCTGCGTGGAGGAGGCCAGCACCGCGCCCTTGTCGTCCACGAGGATGCACTTCGCGCCGGAGGTGCCGATGTCCAGGCCGATCAGGTATTTGCTTGCCATGCGTTTCATCCTTTCGTCTTTTCGTCGGGTTTGACCTTGATCTTCTTAAAATTGATGCGGTTCTCCGTGCCGCTTAAGAGCCTGCGGATGTTGGCGCGGTGGCTGAAGATGGCCGCCGCCGCCAGCAGGATGGCGAAGATGAAGTACATCCAGAAATCGGGGCTGTTGCGGTAGGCGATGCCCATGACGATGGGAAAGGCCACCGCCGTGGTCAGCGAGGCTACGGACACATAGCCCGTCAGCGCCGCCACCAGCACTTCCAGCCCCAGAAAGCCCAGCGCCATCTGCCAGGAAAGGGCGAAGATGATGCCCAGCGAGGCGGCCATGCCCTTGCCGCCGCGAAAGCCGCTGAATACCGGCCAGTTGTGGCCGACCACGGCCATGAAGCCGCCCACGAGCAGGCCCGGAGCGCCGGCCAGCCACTTGCCCAGCATACAGGCCAAAAACGACTTGAGCACATCGCCCACCAGCGTCAGAACGCTTGGCAGCCAGCCCAGCGTGCGCAAGACGTTGGTGGTGCCGGCGTTGCCGCTGCCGTGTTCGCGTATGTCCATGTGATAGCGCTCCGAGACGATGAGGCCCATGGAGATATTCCCCAAAAGGTAACCTGCCACGACGATCACCGCGTAACGCCAGACCATAAGCATCCCTCCGCAATGCAATATGAAAACGGGCCGGGTCAGTCCTCCTTCTTGGAGCGTTCCCGGAGGATGAAGCGCAAAGGCGTGCCCTCAAAGCCAAACGACTTGCGGAACTGGTTTTCCAGATAGCGCTCGTAGGAAAAGTGCATCAGTTCCATATCGTTGACAAAGAGCACGAACGTGGGCGGCTGCACGCCCTGCTGCGTGGCGTAGTAGATTTTCAGCCTGCGGCCAGAGGTGGCCGGGGGCTGCAGCGCCGCCTGCGCGTCGGCCATGACGTCGTTTAAAACGCCCGTGGTCACGCGGCGGGTGGCTTCGGCGTAGACGGAGCGCACGCTGTCCAGCACGCGCTGCGTCCGCTGGCCGGTCCTGGCGGAAATGAACAGCACCGGGGCGTAGGCCATGAACTTGAGCTGTTCGCGCACGTCCCCCACGTACTTTTCCAGGGTGCCCGTTTCCTTTTCCACCGCGTCCCACTTGTTGACGCAGATGACCGCCGCCTTGCCCTGCTCGCCGATGTAGCCGGCGATCTTGGTATCCTGCTCGGTGACGCCCTGCGTGGCGTCGATGAGCAGAAGCGCCACGTCGCAGCGGTCGATGGCGGCCAGGGCGCGCACGACGCTGTAGCGCTCCAGCGATTGCTGCTCGATGGCGCGCTTTCTGCGGATGCCGGCGGTGTCGATGATGACGAAGGAATCCTCGCCGTCGGTAAAGCGCGTGTCGATGGCGTCGCGCGTGGTGCCGGCGATGTCGGAAACCATCACCCGCTCCTCGCCGAGGATGCGGTTGACCAGCGAACTTTTGCCCACGTTGGGCTTGCCGACCACGGCGATCTGTATGGGCCTGTTTTCGTCATCTTCCGCGTCCTCGTCGGGAAAGAGTTTGCACAATTCTTCCAGAAGGTCGCCGAAGTTCAGGAGGTTGACCGAGGAGATGCCGATGGGATCGCCCATGCCCAGCTGGTAGAAATCGTAAATTTCGTCCATCATGCGCACGTTGTCGATCTTGTTGACCACGACCATGACGGGCTTGCCGCTCTTTCTGAGCATGTCGGCGACGTTCTCATCGTCCGCGGTCAGGCCCTGGCGGCCGTCGACGAAGAAGAGGATGACGTCGCAGGTCTCCACGGCGATCTCCGCCTGCCGGCGCATCTGCGAAAGCAGGGGATCGTCGCTTTGCGGGTCGATGCCGCCGGTGTCGATGAGTGTGAACTTGTGGTTCTGCCACTCGCAGTCGGCATAGACGCGGTCGCGCGTCACGCCCGGCGTGTCCTCGACGATGGCGATGCGCCTGCCCGCCATCTGATTGAAAAAGGTGGATTTGCCCACGTTCGGGCGACCCACGATCGCTACCAACGGCCTTGCCATGTGCTTGCCTCCAGTATCGCCGAAAGCACCTCGTCGCCCCGCCGCCCCACCGGGATCACCGGCTTTTCAAGGGCGCGGGAGACCTCTTCCAGCGTCATATCGTCCAAAAATACCGTTTCCCCATCGCGCAGCATGCATGCGGAGATGAGCACCGCCGCGCACTCCGCGCCTTGCAGTCCGCGCACGAGGTCGCCGCCGGTGAGCAGGCCGCTGACGGTGACGGAGGGACCGAAAAAGCCGTTTTCCAGCGCCCAGACTTCCACCGTCAGGCCCGTGAGAGGATGGGCGGCGAACATCTGCCGCAGAAACGGCGCCGCGGACACGCCGCAGGCGGCGAGGAGTTTTTGGCCCCCGCCGGGCTGCTTCTGTTCCTCCGGCAGGTCGGCGTATGCCTCGGAAAACTCCGTTTCCAAGAGGCGCAGCATGCCCACGCCGTCGTCGATCTGCTCATAGTCCTCGTATTCCCCATCCTCCGGCAGGGGACGGCCGGCGGCGAGGTAGAACTCGTCCGAGGGGAAGACAAAGCGCGTGCCCAGCTTCTTTAGCAACCTTTCGCGCCAGCGCTCGGCGATGTCCAGCACGCCGCGCGCTTCCTCGGGCGTATATTTATGCAGCGTGCAGAGGCCCTCGCGGTGATCCGTCAGGCCCACGGGCACCAGCGCCAGCGAGCGCGCCGCCGGATGCATGGCGGCGAGTTTTTCGATGGTGTCCTCCAGCGCCGCGCCGTCGTTGATGCCCGGACAGAGCACCGCCTGGGCGTGGAACTCTATGCCGCCTTCGGCCAGCGTTTTGAGCTGCTCCGGCAAGCGCGCGCCCCGCGGCGTTCCGAGAATGCGGCTGCGCAGGAGCGGATCCATGGCGTGCACGGAGATGTAGAGGGGCGAGGCGTGGCGGCGGACGATGCGCTCAAGTTCGCGGTCGGAGACGTTGGTGAGCGTGACATAGTTGCCCATCATCAGGCTCATGCGCCAGTCGTCGTCCTTGAGGCGCAGCGAGGGCCGCGCGTTTTGGGGGAGTTGATCGACAAAGCAGAACATGCACTTGTTACAGCAAAGGCGCATGCCGGACATCAGCGGCTCGGCAAAGTTCAGCCCCAGCGGCTCGTATTCTTCCTTTTCGATATCGTATTCCGTTTCCACGCCGGCCCGGCGCGCCAGCAGGCGCACGCGGCTTTCGGCGCAGAGGGCCTCGTAATCGAGAAGGTCAACGATTGTCTCGCCGCCGATGCGCAAAAGTTCGTCGCCCGCGCGGATGCCCGCGTGGAACGCCGGACTGCCTGCATCTACGGAAACGATCTTTTGCGCCATTCCGTCCTCCAAAACCTGCATAATGAACCATTCTTATTATGGCCCAAACTCGGCCGTTCGTCAATAGCGAAATGGGGGAACTTCCACCAAAAATTGTTGAAAAGGGCGGGATTTAACCATTATATGCTTGCCTTTTTGGCAAAAATAAAGTAAAATAAAGCGTCTTGAGACTTGTTCCCGTGTGAATCTTGAATCTAGGGAGGAATACCATGTCGACAAAGTATGTCTACCTCTTCAGCGAGGGCAACGCCACCATGCGCAACCTCTTGGGCGGCAAGGGCGCCAACCTCGCGGAAATGACCTCGCTGGGTATGCCGGTGCCGCAGGGCTTCACCATCACCACCGAAGCCTGCACCCGCTACTACGACGATGGCAAGACCATCGGCGCGGACATCCAGGAGCAGATCGACGCCGCTCTTGTCAAGATCGAGGAGATCAACGGCAAGAAGTTCGGCGACGATAAGAACCCTCTGCTGGTTTCCGTGCGCTCCGGCGCGCGCGCTTCCATGCCGGGCATGATGGACACCATCCTCAACCTCGGTCTCAACGACGAAGTGGCCGCGGGCCTCATCGCCGGCAACCCCGACCCCAAGTTCGAGCGCTTCGTCTACGACTCCTACCGCCGCTTCATCCAGATGTTCTCCGACGTGGTGATGGAGATCCCCAAGAAGACCTTTGAGGTCATCATCGACGAAGTGAAGGAAGCCAAGGGCGTCACCGAGGATATCGAGCTGGACGTCAACGACATGAAGGAGCTGGTCTCCCGCTTCAAGGCCTACTACCACGAGCAGAAGGGCTCCGACTTCCCCACCGATCCCAAGGCGCAGCTGATGGAGGCCGTCAAGGCCGTGTTCCGCTCCTGGGACAACCCCCGCGCCAACGTCTATCGCCGCATGAACGACATCCCCTACAGCTGGGGCACCGCCGTCAACGTGCAGCCGATGGTGTTCGGCAACCTCAATGAAAATTCCGGCACCGGCGTCGCCTTCACCCGCGACCCCGCCACCGGCGAAAAGGCCCTGTTTGGCGAGTACCTCATCAATGCTCAGGGCGAAGACGTTGTGGCCGGCGTGCGCACGCCCAGCCCCATCGCCAAACTGAAAGAGGATATGCCCGCGGTGTACGAGCAGTTCCAGACCATCGCCCATAACCTCGAAAACCACTACCGCGACATGCAGGATATGGAGTTCACCATCGAAAACGGCAAGCTCTACATGCTGCAGACCCGCAACGGCAAGCGCACCGCCGCCGCCGCCCTGAAGATCGCCGTCGACCTGGTGGACGAGGGCATGATCGCCGAGGAAGAGGCCGTGTTGCGCGTGGAGCCCAAGCAGCTCGACAGCCTGCTGCACCCCATGTTCGATACCAAGGCTCTGAAGGCCGCCAAGCCCATCGGCACCGGCCTTGCCGCCTCCCCGGGCGCTGCCTGCGGCCAGGTGGTGTTCACCGCCGAAGACGCCACCAAGTGGGCTGAGAAGGGCCACAAGGTCATCCTCGTGCGTCTGGAGACCTCTCCGGAGGACATCGAAGGCATGGTTTCCTCGCAGGGCATTCTCACCGTGCGCGGCGGCATGACCTCCCACGCTGCGGTCGTCGCCCGCGGCATGGGCACCTGCTGCGTCTCCGGTTGCTCCGAGATCAAGATGCGCGACCACGCCTTTGAATTGGGCGGCAAGGTCTACACCGAGGGCGACTGGATCTCTCTGGACGGCTCCACCGGCAAGATCTACGGCGAAGCCATTCCCACCGTCGAGGCCACCATCTCCGGCGATTTCGGCCGCTTCATGGCCTGGGCGGACGCGGCCCGCAAGTTGACCGTGCGCACCAACGCCGACAACCCGCGCGACGCCGAGCAGGCCGTCAAGTTTGGCGCGGAGGGCATCGGCCTGTGCCGCACCGAGCATATGTTCTTCGAGGGCGACCGCATCCGCGCCATGCGCGAGATGATCGTTGCCAAGACCGTCGAGGCCCGCAAGATGGCGCTGAACAAGCTGCTGCCCTATCAGCAGAGCGACTTTGAGGCCATGTACCGCGTGCTCGAGGGCCGCCCGATGACCGTGCGCTACCTCGATCCGCCGCTCCACGAGTTCCTGCCCACCCGCGAGGAGGATATTGAGGATCTGGCCAAGGAGATGAAGATCTCCGTGGACGAACTCAAGGAGACTGTGGACAGCCTGCATGAGTTCAACCCGATGATGGGCCACCGCGGCTGCCGTCTGGCCGTCACCTATCCCTGCATCGCCGAGATGCAGACCCGCGCCGTCATCAGCGCCGCCATCAACGTCAGCCGCGAGCATCCCGAGTACAACATCGTACCCGAGATCATGATCCCGCTGGTTGGCGAGGCCCGCGAGCTGAAGTTCGTCAAGGACGTCGTGGTCAAGGTGGCCGACGAGTTAATCGCCGAGTCCGGTCTGGACATGAAGTACCACATCGGCACGATGATCGAGATCCCGCGCGCGGCCGTCACCGCCGACGAGATCGCCAAGGAAGCCGAATTCTTCTCCTTCGGCACCAACGACCTGACGCAGATGACCTTCGGCTTCAGCCGCGACGACGCCGCCAAGTTCCTCGGCGCCTACTACGAGAACAAGATCTACGAGTTCGACCCCTTCGCCAAGCTGGACCAGGTGGGCGTGGGCCGCATGATCGAGATGGCCGTGACCCTCGGCCGCAAGACCCGCCCCGACATCAAGCTGGGCATCTGCGGCGAGCACGGCGGCGATCCGTCGTCCATCGAGTTCTGCCACAAGATGGGCCTGAACTACGTTTCCTGCTCTCCGTTCCGCGTGCCGATCGCCCGCCTCGCCGCCGCGCAGGCCGCGATCAACGAAAAGAACGCGAAGTAAGGTTTACCGCAAATGGAGCCGCTCCCGAAAGGGGGTGGCTCAGGATGTTGACAAAGTCAACAGACTGGCAGAGCGTTGAGAAAGCCCGCAAGACAAGGAAGCTGTGCTTGCATCCAAGGGAGCTTACATAGACGTAAGTGACCGCAGGATGCAAGTGCAGCTGACGCCGGAAGCAAAAATCGCCTCTGATTTCTATTTTATCAGAGCGATTTTTGCGTTTGTGGGCTTTGTCAGCGCTCTGAGCCGCTCCCGAAAGGGGGCGGCTCTTTTCGCACGATACAACAGCGCGCGGGGCGTTCGTTTCGCTCCGCGCGCTGTTTTGCGCCTTATACCTCCGCCACGACCCCGGCGAAGGCGATGGCGCCGCTTGCATCGTCAGCGATGACGAAGATAAAGGGGCTGTCTACCGTCATTTCCACAAATTCCGGCTCCTCCAGCGGCATGGACGCGCCTGCCAGCATGGGGATCGCCGTCACCGCCGCCGCGCGCGTGCCTTGTTCGTCCACATCGACGCGCACATTCTGGAGGACGTCGCCGATGTAGAGCGGCACGTCCGCGCACATGGCGGAAAAGTCCGCGTCCGGACTGGCGGAGAGGGCCATGCCCCGCGCCCGCAGGCCGTCCAGCAGCGAGCCGCCGTATGTGAGGGAGAATTTCGGCAGCGTGAGGTGGACGTCCGGGCCAATTTTCATGCCGTCAAAGTACGCCATGCCCTCCTGCGCGAGCGCCTGCAGGGCCGACTGCACGCCGCCTTCCTCGGGAAGGATGACGTACATGGCCAGCGGCGTGCCCTGATAGGGCAGGTGCACGAGTTGCGCGCCGCCGCGCTCGCCGTAGGAGAAGTCGTGTTCCCGATACATCAGGTCCGTTTCCACATCGCCGTCCGGGGCGTGGAACGCGCCCCGGTATGTGTCGTCCTCGTCAAAGGCGTATTCCCAGCGCGCCTCCATGGCGAGGGCGTTGACGAGGCAGAGCGCCGTATCCGGCGAAAGCGGGGCGGTGAGTATCCTGTCGATGAGGCCGTCGGTGTGCTCGGATGCCCAGGCGTTGATGTTTGCCGGGTCGGCGTCCAGCGGGAGCCACTCGGCGTCCACGCGCGATACGTAGTCCGGCAAAAGCTCCACCTCCGGGGCGACAAAGCCGGCGTTGGCGGCGCGCAGGCCGGGGACGGACGCGCCCCCGCGTGCGTAATCGTCGGCATAGCGCGCGTTCTCGAGCAGGGCCTGCGCGTCGATATCGTCCCCGGCGAGCAGCGCGTCCAGTTCCGCGCGCGTCTCCCCCGCCGCGCCCTCGCGGGCGAGGGAAAGTGCCATTTGCAAACTTAGCGGCGAGACGGCGGCGTTCCCGGCGCCGTCGGTCATGTCCGCGAGCAGGGAAAGGCCCAGCAGGTTCCCGGACGCCTCCGAAAGCGCCGGGGCGATGAGAAGCAGCAGTGTGAAAAGCAGGCAGAACAGGCGGCGCATGGTCTTCCCTCCTATTTGTAAAATTTGGATATTTCTTGGACGAACGAACAGGACGCGCAGTTGCGCTTTTTGCCAAAATGGCGTATACTTATCCTCGGTCCGACCGTTGCGCAGGTGAAGGGAAGCCGGTGGAAATCCGGCGCAGCCCCCGCTGCTGTGAGGCGGATCCCGCGCCGAACGCCACTGTCCACGGGATGGGAAGGCGGCGCGGGAGACGATGCCGAGCCAGAAGACCTGCCTGTGCGCTCCCAAGGCCGGATACATTTGCTTCGCGGCGGAGGGCCGCGAGAAGGAGGAACCCATGCTTCGCAAACTTGTATGCCTGCTGACCGCACTTACGCTGCTCATTGTGCCGCTGGGCCTTGCCGAGGAGGCGAGCGTCGGCGTCATCGGCGGCGCGGACGGCCCCACGAGCATCTTCGTGGCGGGCGAATTGACCGACGGCCTCGGGCGGACGGTGGAGATCCCCGAAACGGTGGAAAAGGTCGTCTCCCTGACGGCGGCGAACACGGAGATCGTCTACGCGCTGGGCGCGGGCGATCTGCTGGTGGGCGCAGACGCATACAGCGACTACCCGGAGGAGGCGAACGACCTGCCCCGTATGGGCGACTACGCCGGGCCGAACGTGGAATTGATCGCCGCCGCGGAGGCGGACGTGGTGCTCGCCTCGACGAAACTTCAGCAGGACGCCATCGAAAAGATGGAGGCGCTGGGGTTGAACGTGGTCTGCGTGGAGCCGACCGGTCTGGACGAACTGTACGAAGGCATCGCCCTGATCGCCGCCGTGGTGGGCGCGGATCCCACGCCGCTGCTGACGGAAATGCAGGACGCCATCGCTGAAACGGCTGCCGCCGCGCCCGCGGACATGGAGCCTGTTCGCGTCTACTTCGCCCTCTCCTTCGGCGAGAGCGGCGATTTCAGCGCCGGGAAAGGCACGTTCATCGACGAACTGATCGCCATGGCGGGCGGCGAGAACGTGGCCGCCGGTTCCGAGTACGCCTGGCCGATGTACAGCCTTGAGGGCATCGTCGCCGCCGACCCGGACGTGATCCTCATCTCCGACTACGGCGACGGCACGGTCGTGGAACAATTCTGCACCCTGTCCGGCTACGGCGAACTACGCGCCGTGCAGGAGGGCCACGTCTACGCTCTCACGGACGACCTCATCAGCCGCCCCGGCCCGCGCATCGCCGAGGGCTTCCAGCAGGTGGTGGACGCGCTCGCCGACGCTGGCGCGTATGACTGACGGAGGGCAAGAAATAAGAAGGGCGCGCGTTGGGCAGCGTCCCATAAGGAAGAAAAAGGATTTTGGTCGGAACCGGCGCAACTTAACGCGCCGGTTCCGATTTGTTTCGGGGCGGCCCTCAATCTCTAAAGGGATGCGGATTTCAGGAGCGGCTTTTTGCTCTTACACCAGCTTCCAATTCTGGCTCTCCGTCTGCAATTTCACCATTCTGGCATATAAGCCGTTCTGTTTCATCAACTTTTCCGGTGCGCCTTCCTCCGCCACGCTTCCTTCGGAGAGCACCACAATCTTATCCGCTCCGGCTACGGTGCGCATCCGGTGGGCGATCACCAGCACCGTCTTATCGGAGATCAGACGGGAAAGGGCCGTTTGGATCAGGGTTTCATTTTCCACATCCAGCGAGGCAGTGGCCTCATCCAAGAGAATGATCGGCGCGTTTTTCAGAAAAGCCCGCGCGATGGAAATCCGCTGCCGTTCGCCGCCGGAAAGTTCGCAGCCGTTTTCGCCAATGGTGGTGTTCCATTTATCCGGCAGCTTTTCGGCAAACTCATCCACATTGGCAAGTCTTGCCGCTTCCAATACCTGTTCGTCGGTTGCGTCCTTGTTCCCGATCCGTATATTCTCCAGAATGGTATTGTCAAACAGTGTAACATCCTGAAACACAATGGAGAACAGGGAAAGCAGCGCCTCCGGGTCAATCTTGGAAATATCCATACCGCCCACGGTAATCTTTCCCCGGCTTACATCCCAGAACCTTGCCGCCAGCCGGGAAACCGTCGTTTTGCCGCCGCCGGACGGCCCCACCAAAGCGGTGACTTCACCCTGTTTTGCAGTAAAGGAAACATCTTTCAGTACGGTTTCCCCCGTGTTATAGGCAAAGCCCACATGGTCGAAGGTAATATCATATCCCTTGTTGGAAAGTTCGGTATCTCCCTGCTGGATCGGATGGTCGAGGATCTCATTCATACGGGCGATATTGGTGCGCGTGCTGATAACCGCCACCAGATTTTGCAGCGCCCCCTGCAGCGGGTCGTAAAACCTCGATACGACAAGCAGGAACAGAAAGAAGGTCAGGACATCGAGGCTTCCACCGATCAGCAGGACGGAGCCCGTCAGCGCAACCGTGGCAATTCCCAGCTTTAAGATCAGCGATGCGGACACCACAAAGGCGGCCAGCCCAAATTCGTTCAGGATAGAACGGCGCTCCACGGCGCGGATTTTCTTTTCCAGCCCTTTCAAGTATTCTGCTTCGGCGTTGTTGGCCTTCAGGTCGCGCACCGTCTCAATGCACTCCTGAATCCCGTCGGCGCAGGCCATCTTTACATCCATCGCTTTCTGATTGAGCTGTTCCTGCACCTTTGCGGAGAAGCCTACAATAGCAAAGGCCACCGGCAAGACCCACAGCGCTGCCAGCGCCATGCGCCAGTCAAACGCCAAAAGGCTGATGGAAATCAAAACCGTGGAGATCATCGAGCCGGCCAGTTCCGGTATAAAGTGGGAAAAACTCTGTTCCAGAAAGGTGCAGTCGGCCATGATGGTGCTGGTGAGATCGGCCAGATCCTTTTTGCCAAAGAAGGACAGAGGGATTTTCCGCAGCCGTTCCGCCAGCGTAATCCTCCGCACGCCGCTTTCCGTATAGGTGGCAAAATACGTAGCGTTGTACTGAACGTAAGTGGTAAGAAAAATCAGTCCGAGGCATGCTGCGCAGCCGATGATATAAAGGAACACCTTTTCACCGGGAACGCCGCCGCGCATCAGATCGGCGACCAAAAGATACAAAAGCCCAACGGGAAACATAAAGGAAAGATTCTGAAGGACGCAGGCAAGGCAGCCTTTCACCAGATCCTTCGCCCCCTGCTCGGAAAGAGCGTATCTTTTTTGAAGTTTTTTTATCACTTTATTGTACCTCCTTTGCAACCTTCCATTGTACGGCAAGCTGATAATCCTGCCACATCCGGTTGAAAATACCGTCTTTTTCCAGCAGTTCCCTGCTCTTGCCGCTTTCCGTGATCTGTCCGTTTTCAATGACATAGATCTGATCCGCTCCGGCCACCGTGGAGAGCCGGTGGGCGATCATGATCACCGTTCTCCCCTCGGAGAGCCTGGAAAAAGCCGCCTGCACGCGGGTTTCATGATCCGGGTCGGCAAAAGCCGTAGCCTCGTCCAAGATGATAACAGGCGCGTTTTTCAGCATGACGCGGGCAATGGCGATGCGCTGCTGTTCGCCGCCTGAGAGATAAACGCCCTTTGTGCCGATCACGGTGTCCGCGCCCTGGGGCAGCTTTTCGAGAATGTCGTCGCACTGGGCGTTATGGAGCGCGGCCAGGATTTCTTCGCGGGTCGCGTCAGGCTTGCCCATGCGCACATTTTCCAAAATCGAGGCTTTGATCAGGCGGCTGTTCTGGAACACAAAAGAAACGGTATTCATAAGTTCTTCTTTCGGGATGTTCTTCACATTCACGCCGCCTATGGCCACACGGCCGCTTTGCGGGTCAAAGAACCGGCAGATCAGATTGGCAAGGGTGGTCTTTCCTCCCCCGGATGGTCCCACAAAGGCTACTTTCTGCCCCGCGGGAATGGAAAGGGAAATATCTTTGATCACCTCGGTTTCTCCGTCATACCTGAAACGAACGTGATCAAGCTGTACCGAAGCGTCCCGCGGATGTTCCGGCCGCACCGGCTCTGCGAGCGGCTTCAGGTTTAATACGCTGTCGATCCTGTGCAGGGCGTCGTCCACGATCATGGCATTTTCGCTCTGGAACATGATGCGGGTGAGGGTGACGGAGATAATGGGCGTAATGATGATATAGAACATGAGATCCAGCAGGAAATCTTTTGTCACGCCGCCTCCGGTAAAGATCATCGCGCCGGCAATCAGCGCGGCAAACACACCGTTGATGGCTGTTGTGTAGAACATCATGGGAAGACGAAGCTCTTTGGTATAGGCGATCACCCACACTTTATACCGGTCAATGGAATCCTTGAACTTTTTGAAGGAGAAGATGGTCTGCCCGAAGGTTTTGACAACGGGAATCCCCCGTACATACTCCACCGCTTCATTGGACATGTCATCAAGGGCGTTTTGATATTCCTTCATTCTTTCCTGCATCCGTTTTCCGGTCATCGCCATCATGATCAGAAATCCCAGCACGACCGGGACGAGGCTCAAAAGCCCCAGCCGCCAGTCGAACACCAACAGCAGGACGAGAAGGCCGCAGGGCGTTGCAATGGCATTGGCGCGGTCGGGAAGCTGGTGCGCCAGATAGGTTTCGGTGGCGGCGCTGGCTTCGTTGACGATCTTGCGGAGCCTGCCGCTGCCAAACTGCTCTGCAAAACCGAGGGGCAGCTTCACGATATGCTCCATCGTTTGCAGGCGCAGGTTGGTGGCAATGCGAAACGCTCCCTTGTGGGAACACATCAGCCCTCCGATATAGATAAGTACCGCAATGACGGCAAACAACACTGCCATTAAACCGTTATGGGGCAGGTTTTGCGCATGGCTGAAATCCGGCGCAATCTCCAGCACTTCCCGGATGATTTTCCAGATATAGTAGAAGGGCGCCAATGCGATAAGGGCGCTGACTGCCGAAAGCACCCATGAAGCGTAGAGCAGGTATTTGTGGCCGCCTGCAACCGCAAGCAGTCGCGACAGATTGGATTGTTTTTTCAATGAGGGTTCCTCCTTTGCTTTTTATGATAAAGAGAGCGCAGCCGCGTTCTTCTTATATCCAATAATAAGTTAGTTGTAACTAACTGGTGGGCGAAAATTACAGGGCTTTACTGCCCCATAATTTTCAACCACCCAGCCGTATAAAAGGCCCGCATTTCCCGCACGTAGTTTTCCGCGTCTTGAAGCGGCATCTCGTGGATCACCAATTCAAAAAAGGTGTGGAACATGCCAGTAATCAGAATATGCTCCAGCGCAGGGTCAATCTGCGGGGAAGGCCGGCCCAATTCCTCCAAGACCTTTAGATAGGCGTGGGTGCCTTCCACTTCAATCTCGACCATTTCATCAATGAGGCCGGAAAATTTCGTTCCTTCCGAACAGCAGAGGATCAGCTTGCATTCTTCCAGATGTTCATAGGCATAATGAAGCATTTCAAACATACAGGCCCCGGAAATATCGCCCATAACCTCCGGCTGCTGCGCGTGGGGAAGATTGGCAAAATCTTTTTGCGCCTTCTGAAAACAGTCCAATAGATACGCATAATGCTCGCCCACCAAAGCCTCGAACAGTTCTTCTTTGCTTTTATAGTAGCCGTAGAAGGCTCCGGTCGTCATGCCTACGGATTTTACGATATTCCGCAGGGAAGCGTCTTTGTAGCCTTTTTCCAGAAACTCCGCCTTTGCGGCCTGGTGGATGCGTTCTAAGGTTGTCCGATTCCCGTCTATCTGCCTCGCCTCCATAACGCCGTTATATAGCACTGTTATATTCTATCTCCAAAAGCGGATTCTGTCAAGAGGGAAATTGCGCATAGAAGCATTTCGCAGGTGAATACCCGCTGCGGACTTAAGATAAGCAGGGCGAGCACGGCGCGCAGAGGTTCCGCGTCCTGCGTCTCCATCGCGCAGGCAGACATAGCACAGGCGCAGAACGCCGTCGCCATAGGCGCACATCAGCCGTTCCAGTTCCCGTGCGCTCTCCAAGTCGGTCATCGTCTCGCCTCCTTCGCCTGTTATACGCAAAAACCGCAAAAAACGTTGCTTGTTTTCTTCAGGAAATTGCAAAACTCGGTAAAAAGCGCTATACTTATCAAAAAGGAGGAATCGCCATGGATCTGAAAGAGAACCTTGTGGGACTGGAACACGTGGGCGTACCCACGGCGGACATTGAAAAGACCATCGCCTTTTACGAGAGCCTCGGCTTTACCGTGGCGCTGCGCACGGCCATTCCAGAGGGCGGCAAGGTGGCCTTTTTGCAGCTGGGCAACGTGATGATCGAAACCTATGAAAGCGACGATGTGTCTGGCAAGCCAGGCGCCATCGACCATCTGGCCCTCAAGGCGCGCGACATCGAGGCGGCTTTCAAGGCCGTGAAGGCGCTGGGCTACGAGATGGTCAACGACGAGATCGAGTTTCTGCCCTTCTGGGAAAGCGGCGTGCGCTTTTTCACCTTCTACGGCCCCAACCGCGAGAAAATCGAGTTCAGCCAGATCCAGTAACGCGATGACAAAAGCGCGCCCCATCCGTGTGTTTCCCACGGATGGGGCGCACTTTATTTACCCTTTCGCACACAATAAAGATAGTGGCGCATATCTCCGGCAAAATAGCGCGCGGTAAATTCCTTTTCCCGGCGCATGCCCAGAGCCTCCGCCACGCGAATGGAAGAGAGGTTATCGGTGCGGATGATGGCATATACCGCTTCCGCGCCCAGCGTCGCAAAGGCATAGTCCCGGCAGGCGCGGGCGGCCTCACGAGCGTAGCCTTTATGCCAGTGCTTCCATTTGAGCTGGTAACCCACCTCCAGCACTTCCTGTCCCTCGCATGGCTGCATGGTCAGCCCTGCTTCGCCGACCATGGCGCCACTGTCCAGCTCGACTGCCGCCCAAAGACCGAAGCCAAGGGTGGCGTAGCGCCTCTGTTGGCGTTCCAACCAGGCGCGCACATCCGCCTCGCTGAAATCATGGTCATAAGCGTACATGACGCGCCTGTCCTGCAAAAGTTCCCGCAAGTCCTTCAGGTCATCCTCCGTCAGCTCTCGCAAAAGCAGACGGTCTGTGCGCAGTATCTCCTTCATATCAGTTGCCGCACTCTATGCTGATCTCGTTGAAGATCTTCAGGATGTCGTCCATCTGCACAGCCTGCTTCTCTTCGCCCGCCTTGTCGAGCACGATGCCGCCCTGATGCATCATGATCAGGCGGTCGCCGTATTCGAGGGCGTAGCGCAAATTGTGCGTCACCATCAAAGCGGTAAGCTTCTTTTCGCGCACGATGCGGTCGGTGAGTTGCATGATGATCTCGGCGGTCTTGGGGTCGAGGGCGGCGGTGTGCTCGTCGAGGATGAGAAACTCGATGGGCGTCATCGAGGACATGATCAGCGAGAGTGCCTGCCGCTGGCCGCCGGAGAGGCTGCCTACCTTGGAGTTCATCATGTTTTCCAAGCCCAGCCCCAACGGGCGCAGCAGCTCTTTGTAGGCCTCCACGCGGCGGCGGTCGGTGCCGGGGCGCAGGTCGTACCGCTTGCCCTTGTTGTCGGCCAGCGCCATGTTTTCGAGGATGGTCATCGAGGCGCAGGTGCCCATGGCGGGGTTCTGGTAGACGCGGCCCATGCGGCGGGCGCGGCGGTGCTCGCTTTCGCGCACGATGTCCCTGTCGGCGAGTATGATGCTGCCCGAATCCGGGGCGATGGAACCGCAGATGATGTTGAGCATGCTGGTCTTGCCCGAGCCGTTGGAGCCAACCACGGAGACGAATTGCCCTTCCGGCACGGAGAGGTTGAAGTTTTCAAACAGGCAGATCTCCTGCACGGTGCCGGGGTTGTAAATTTTGCAGATGTTGCGCAGTTCAAGCATGCTTCTTCCCTCCCTTGCGCAGAAGCCCCGCCGCGAGGATGATGAGGAAGAGCACGGCGGTGATGAGTTTTAAGTCGCTGGCGCCCATGCCGCAGGCGATGGCGAGGGAGACGCACATCCTGTACACCACCGCGCCGACGATGGCGGCCGTGGTACCCTTGACAAACGACACGCGGCGGAAGAGGTTCATGCCGATGATGACGCTGGCCAGCGCCAGCACCATCGCACCCGTGCCCATGGAGACTTCAAACATGCGCTGGTGCTGGCAGAGCACCGCGCCGGAGAGCGCCGCGAAGGCGTTGGCGATCATCAGGCCGATGATCTTCACGCGGCCCTTGTCGCAGGCAAGCGCCGTGACCACGCGCTCGTTGTCGCCCACGGCGCGCAAAAGGTAGCCCGCGCGGGTCTTCAAAAACAGGTCGAGCAGTATCTTTACCACCAGCACGACGAGGAAGATGATGACGAGCGTGCTGAAATCGCCCACGAGGCCGGAAAAGAAGCCCGCCACGGGGTTGTTCTGAAACAGCGTCACGTCCTTGCGGCCGATGGTGGCCAGAGACTTGCCGCCGGAAATTTTCAAATTGATGGAATAGAGCGCCGTGGAGACGATGATGCCGGAAAAGAGGTCGCGCACCTTGAGCTTGACGTGGATCAGCCCCGTACACAGTCCGGCGGCCGCCCCGCCGGCGATGGCGGCCAGAAGCGCCAGAAGCGGGCCGTAGCCGGCGGCAATGACCATGGTAGAGATGATGCCGCCCAGAGGGAAGGTGCCGTCCACGGAAAGGTCGGGAAAGTCGAGAATGGTATAGGTAATCAGCACGCCCATGGCCAGCAGGGCGTAGATAAGCCCCTGCTCCAGCGTGCTGGGCAGGGCGTTGACAAAGTTCATCAGCACAGCGTTTCATCCTCCCGTCGCGTTCCTCGGGCGGCCTGCGGTCGCGTCCCCACCGGAGGCGCGGGCGCAAGCCGCCCGGCCCGGGAAAGACCCGGGCCGGACAATGCGATCGTTATTCGGCGTCGGCCATATCGGTGGCGCGGGCCATGAGGTCTTCGGGAATGGTCACGCCCAGCGCCTCGCAGGCGTCGGTGTTGACGTAGAGGGCGCTTTCCTCGATCGTCTCATAGGGGATATCGGCGGCTTCCGCCTCGCCCTTGAGCACCTTGGCGGCCATCTTGCCGGTCTGCGCGCCCAGGGCCACGTAGTCCAGGCCCTCGGCGGCGACGCAGCCGAGCGTCACCTGTTCGATCTCGCTGCCGAACACGGGGATGCCGGCGGCGTCCGTTTCGTCGAGCACAACTTCAAGGTACTGCACCACGGTGTTGTCGGTGAGCATGGTCAGGCAGTCCACGTTCGGCAAAAGCTGCGGCAGGGCGAGGGAGATGTCCGCGCCGGAGGTGACGCCGCTTTCGACGATGGTGAAGCCGTAATCGCCGGCCAACTGCTTATAGCTTTCCAGCTGCACGAGGCTGTTGGCCTCGCCCACGGTATAGAGGATGCCGATGTTCTTTGCCTCCGGCAGCATGGCGCGGATGGTTTCAAGCTGCTTGGCGACGGGCAGTTCGTCGCTGGTGCCGGTGACGTTGCCGCCGTCGGTAAGGCCGGCCTCCTCGGGGGCGGACACGGCGGTGTAGATCACGGGAATCTCGTCCTCCGCGGCGTTGTAGGCGCACACGGCGATGGGAGTGGCGATGGCGCAGATGAGGTCATAGCCATTGGCGACGAAGTTGGAGGCGATGGTGGCGGCCATGCTGGTGTCGGCCTGCGCGTTCTGGTATTCGACGGTGAGGTTCTCGCCTTCGACGATGCCTTCTTCGGCAAGACCGGCGAGGAAGCCTTCGCGGCAGTTGTCCAAAGAGCCGTGTTCGGCGAACTGGGCGATGCCGATGGTGTAGCTCTCTTCCTCGGCAACGGCGAAGCAGGACAGGGCAAGGATCAGGGCGATCATCAGGGCGGCAAACTTCTTCATGGGGGTACCTCCTCAAAAAATGATTTTGATGGAGATCGTCGAGCCGAGGGGAACAAAAAACGCCTCAAGCCATTTGCTTGAGACGGTTGCCCGCGGTGCCACTCAACTTGGTCTTTCGACCCGCTCGTTCCATGTGCCATCACACATGCCGCCATGATAACGGGTGCGGATCCCGTCGCTCCCTACTGTGATTTCAGGAGCGCCCTCGGAAGCCCATTCGCCGGACGCCTCCTTGCCGCGATCCCACCGCCCGCGACTCTCTTGGAAGGACGCCGTTCCGGGTACTTTTCTCCCTCAACGGTTGATGCAATGATACAACCATTTTCCCCGTTTGTCAACCCCTTTTTAAAAAATTTTTTTGCCGGCGATGGATATTCCCCGCCGCAAAGATGCAGAAAACCCCGAAAACGACGCAGTTTTTCGGGGTTTTTGCAGGATGAAAATGTTTTGGAGAAATTTGCCCGCGAAGCGGCCTGGCGGTCACGGGGCGCTCCGGCCGTCCTCCGCCCGTTTGGGCAGTTCCCGCCCGCAGTAGGGACAGACCTTCCAGCCATCCTCGGCGGCATGGCCGCAGGCGGGGCAGGAACGGCGCACCTGCGCGCCACAGGCGGGGCAATAGGCAAAGCCCATGCGCAGCGCCGTGCCGCAGCGCGGGCAGCGGCTGCCAACGCCGCGCGAGCGCACCAGCATGTAGACCAGCCAGGCGACGACGTTGCCGATCAGCGTCAACAGTCCCCACATGGCGGGCAGGAAATCGCGGCGGCGGGCGTCGCGGAACACCCACACAGCCAGCAGCAGCGTGAAGGCGGCGTAGAGGATGAGCGCGGCGGTGATGGCCTCCACCGCGCAAGCGTGCAGCTGCATCCTCTCCGCGTCCACGGCGCGCAGGGCGTCGTTGTCCAGATAGAAGGATACCAGCGTGCGGCCCGCGAACGCGCCCGAGAGAGAGCGCACGTCGGCGCGCAGTTCGCCCACCCGGGCAAGCTGTTCGTTCTCCCAGCGGACGTAGGCCTCCGCCGCCGCAACGTCTTCATCGCTGACTGTGGCGGTCTGTTCCTCGCCGTAGCCAGCGTCGGTCATGCGGGCGTAGAGTTGCTCGTCGAGGGCGGGGAAGCTGTCTTCATAGGTGGGGGCGGGCACGCTGCCGGTCTTGAGCGGCGCGGCGCCATCGCCGTCGTAGGCGACGAATCGGGCGACGGTCTGGCCGCTCTCATCCAGCAGCAGACCGAGCCGTCCGTAAGTCGTGCGGACAGCAGAGTCATCCCCAGCGGCCTCCACGGGCAGATCTATGGGGCGCTCGTAGCGCGCGAGCATCATGTCGAGCGTGGACATGTCCCCGCAGGCCAGCGTGCCTGTGCGTGCGAGGATGGCGCCGTCTTCATCGACGAGCACGGCGTTGAAGTTCTCGTCGCTCTTGCCCTCCCAGAGGCCGTAGGGCGAAAAATCGAAATTCTCCACCGCCGGCGCGCCGCCAGTGTCGGCCGCGGCCGCAAGGTCGTCCAGAAGTTCCCCCAGCGCGTTGTTGCTGGAAAGCGTCTCCCGGTAGGCGTGGTCGCAATACACGCTCACGGCCCCCAGGCCCAGCGAGAGCGCAAGCAGGATGACGAGCAGTATGGCGAGGAAGTCTATCTTCTTACGCATGTTCCCCTCTCCCTTCCATGAAGTACGCCAGCAGCGGCGACAAGAGCAGCGTCGCGCCGGCGCAGATGAGCGCCGTCCTGATGACGGCGGAGAGCGCCGCGGCCTTCAGGCCGCCCGAGAGCGCCAGCCAGAGGCCCAGCCCCATGAGCAGCGCAAACGCGCAGGCGCAGAGGGCGAAGAGCAGCGTCTCCCGCCGCCGCCGCCGCTTCCGCTCCAACCGCGCCGCCGCCAGCAGCATCTCGCCGCGCAGGGCGCGCACGGCGGCGTCGGTCTGCCAGTCCATCTCCGCAAAGAGTTTTTCGTTCATGTCCTGTCCTCCCATGGCGTTTTCCCACGCCGCCGCGGCCCCGTGCGCGCGGCGGCGCTCCCCTTCCCCGTCGGCCCTCAAATTTCCACATCTCCCAGCAGCTTGCGCAGCTTTTCCCGCGCGTCGCGCAAGCGCCACTTGACGCGCGCGGGGCTCGTTTCCAGCGCCGCGGCGATCTGCGCGTAGGAAAGTTCCAGATCGTAGCGGAGCGCCACCATCTCCCGCGATTCGGTGTCGAGGCCGTCCAGCGCCCGCAAAAGGCGCGCGCGGCGCTCGGCCTGTTCGAGGCGCTCGCCCGGCAAAGGCGCGGGGTCGGGCGGCTCAAAGCCCTCGGGAATGGGCGCGGGGCGCTTGCGGCGCGCTTCGCTGTACACGCGGTTGCGGGCGATGCGGAAAAGCCAGCCCTCGAACTTGCCCGCGTCCGCGCCGCGAAAGTCCGGCAGGGCGCGCAGCATGGCAACGAGCGTTTCCTGCGCCACGTCCTCAGCCTCCTCGCGCGAGCGCGTGAGGGCATAGGCGTAGCGGCAGAGGCGGGAATGGTAGAGGCGGCAGAGTTCTTCCAGCGCTTCCATCTCGCCCCGTTTGGCGGCCTGCAACAGCGCCCGCGCCTCCATGCCCTCACCTCCTTCCCGCCCGCTTCACCTGATAAACGCACGCGCGCGGCAAAAGTTGCCGCGCGGGGGAAAATTTAACAGTATTCTGGTGAAATGCAAAAGAACGCCCGCTGCGGGCACGCCCCGCTACAGGCGGGTCTGTTCGAGGAACATGTCCCAGTCCACGATCCTGCGCTTTTCGCCGTAGTGGACGCGCACGCCCGTCAAATACCTGTGCAGCGCGCCGTCCCGCGGGTTCTCGCCGGCCGTCAGCAGCCAACAGGTCTGCGCGCCGTCCTGCGGCGGCTCGTCCACGTCGATCTCCATCCACGGCTGTTCCATGTTTCCGTCATAATAGAGCGCATCGACGATGATCTTGGGATAGCCGTCGCCGTCATAGCGGGCGAGGACGATGTTGCAAATGCCTGGGGCGTCGCTGCGCGTATAGGGCGCAAAAGCGGCGAAACACCGGAGGCCTTTGCCCACGAAATGGTAGGTTGCAGTGGATGTGTCAGGCATGAGGATGCGCAAAAGCGCCCCGTCCTTGCCGTATTCATAAATATAGCAGTCGTTGTTTCCCCGAACGCGCGTCAGGCGGCCGCGCCGCATATTTGTGGTGATGCGCAGGCGGACATCCGAGGGCGCGTAATAGCCGAGACAGCCCATATTCTGCCCCATGCTGTACCGCGTCGCGGCGGGGTCGGCCTCCCTGTCTGCGAAGGCGCGCAGGGCGGCGTAGTCGAGGCCGGAAAACGCCTGCCGCAGCCACGCGGAGAGCGCGGAGATATTGAGCGCGGCAGCCCCCTGCGCGCGCAGCGCGTCCAGATGCGCGGATATTTTTTGCATATCCAGCATAAAAGCACCCCCACGTCCTCATCATAGCACACGCGCGCGGGAAGCGTCAACGCAAAAAATCCGCCCCTCGCGGGGCGGATGTGGCGATAAACTCGCTTACTTGATCTCGACAGTCGCGCCGACCTCGGCGAACTTCTTCTTGATCTCTTCGGCGGCTTCCTTGGAGACAGCCTCCTTGATGGGCTTCGGGCAGTTGTCGACGAGGTCCTTGGCTTCCTTCAGGCCCAGGCCGGAGCACACTTCGCGGACGACCTTGATGACCTTGATCTTCTCGGCGCCAACATCCTTGAGGATGACGTCGAACTCGGTCTTCTCCTCTTCGGGAGCGGCAGCGGCGGCGGCGGCGGGGGCGGCGGCCACGGCGACGGGGGCGGCGGCGGAAACGCCGAACTTCTCCTCGAGTTCCTTCACGAGGTCGGCAAGCTCCAAAACGGTCATGGACTCAATGGCGGAAATGATCTCTTCGCGATTCATGATGATACCTCCATGTTATTTCTTAAAATCGAATGTTGGTCATGCGGCCAGCGGGACGTTTATTCCCCGGCCTTCTGCTTGCGGACAGCTTCCACAGCGTACACGAACGAACGCAGCACGCCGGAAAGCACGCCCACGAAACCGCTGATCGGCGAATTGAGGCTGCCCATCAACTTGGCGATGAGGACCTCCTTCGGCGGCAGCTCGGCCAGCGCCGTGACGCCGTCGACGTCGATCACCTTCTGATCGACCAGGCCGCACTTGACGCTGATCTTCTTGTTCTTCTTGGCGTACTCGGTGATGATCTTGGCGGGAGCGACCGCGTCCTCGTAGCCGAAAGCCACGGCGGTCGGACCCTTGAGATGCTCCTCGAGGCCTTCGATCTGCAGATCGCGCGCCGCGAGGGTGAGCATGGTGTTCTTCAGCACCGCGTACTCAACGCCCGCCTTGCGGAACTGGTTGCGCAGGTCGGTCACTTCCTCAACGGTGAGGCCGCGATAGTCGACCAGCACGATGGACTGCGCGCGGGACATCTTGTCCTTGATGTCGGCGACGACTGTCTTTTTGATCTCGAAATTCTTGGACATTGCGTTTGACACCTCCTGACCCGTCCCAGATGACGGCTGCATGGGTGACCCATGAAAAAGCCCCTGCGCATGGCGCAAGGGCTTTGTTTGACACACATTTCCTTTGCGCCTCGGCGAGCGGCCCGAAGGCCATTGAGCTTGCGCGCTCGCTGTCTATGGCGAAGCGGCTTTTCAGCCAACGCCTATTATAGCAAAGGATGGCGTCTGTGTCAAGGAATTTGTGTTAAACCTTCTTTTTGCGTTCGGAGCCAGAAACCACCGCGCGCTGCAGCAGGATGAACAGCAAAAGCAGAGCGCCCGTGGCGATCTTGCCCCACCAGGAGGACAGCGTGCCGTTGAAAGTGATCAGCGCCGGGATGGTGCCCTTAAGCAGCACGCCGAAGAGCGTACCGAACATGTAGCCGACGCCGCCGGTGAGCAGCGTGCCGCCGATGACGGTGGCGGAGATGACGTCCAATTCGCCGCCCTGCAGGGCGAGGTTCCAGCCGGACTTGACGTAGAGCACGTAGGCCACGCCCGCCAGCACGGAGCACAGGCCGTTGAAGCCGTAGACGAGCACCTTCGTGCGCGCCACGGGCAGGCCCATCAGCTTGGCCGACTGCTCGTTGCCGCCAATGGCGTAGACGTTGCGGCCAAAGCGCGTCTTTTGCATAATGATGGCGCCGATGATGATCATGGCGAGGAACAAAAGCACGCTGAAGTTGATGGTGGCCACGGGCTTGATCTTCTCCCACTGGCCGTCCACCAGATGGTAGAAGGTGATCTTCCAGCCCGCCAGCGCGTCGATGGCCTCATTGGAGATGGGGATCGATTCGCGGCTGATCAGCGAGCAGACGCCGCGCGCCAGGAAGTTGCCCGTCAGCGTGGTAATGAAGGGCGGCACGTTCAGGTAGTGGATGGTCGCGCCCATCAGAAGGCCGAGGCCAACGCCCACCACGATGGAGAAGGCGATACAGACGAATGGATCGATGCCCAGGATGCTGTTGCCATAGGCGATGAACATGCCCGTGAGCGAGGCCACCGCCGCCACCGACAGGTCGATGCCGCCGGTGATGAGCACCATCGTCATGCCCACGGCGCTGATGCCGATGTAGGCGTTGTCGCTGAAGAGCAGCAGGAACGTGCGAAGCGTGGTGAAACCCTTGCTGCCGTAGGCGATGGCGCCGACGATGTAGATGACGAGGAACACCGCGATCGTGGAATAGACCATGATGTACTTGGGGTTGAGTATGCGCGAGAGCAGGCTCCGGCGCTTCGGCTGCGTATTAAGCATGTACTTCCCCCCTTACCGTGCTTTTGCGGGCCTTGGAGCGCTTGGACATCCAGTTGCGCATCGGCTCGGACTGCAACACGATGACCACGGCGATGATCATGGCCTTGAACGCCATCGTCGATTCGGACGTGATGCCGAAGTAGAGTACGAAGGTGACGATGGTGCGGATGATGATGGAGCCGATCACCGTGCCGGCGATGGAGAACTTGCCGCCGGACATGCTGGTGCCGCCGATGACCACGGCGAGTATGGCGTCCATTTCATAGTTGAGGCCGGCGTTGTTGGAGTCGCAGGAAGAGATGCGGCTGGAGTAGATCAGGCCCGAGATGCCCGCCAGAAAACCGGTGAGCATGTAGACGATGAGTATGATGCGGTCCGAGCGCAGGCCGGAAACGCGGCTGGCGCTGCGGTTGACGCCCACGGACTCGACGAACATGCCAAACGCCGTCTTACGGGTGAACAGCGCCACCGCCGCCACCACTACGATGGAGATGATGACCGGCATCGGCAGTCCCAGGAAGCTGCCGCCGCCGATGATCTGGAACGGCGTGTAGCCGGTGGTGTACTGCTTGCCGTCGGTGACGATCTGGGCGATGCCGCGGCCCGCCACCATGAGGATCAGCGTGGCGATGATCGGCTGGATGTTCAGTTTCGCCACCAGAGCGCCGTTGAACAGGCCCATCAGCAGGCAGACGGCCAGCGGCACCACAATGACCCAGACGAAGGGCTGCACGGTGTAGTCGCCCGGCGTGGTGTACACGTCGATGTCCCAGCGCAGGAACTTGAGCGCCAGCGCGCCGGACACGGCCACCAGGGCGCCCACGGAAATGTCCGTGCCGCCCAGGGCGATGACCAGCGTCATGCCCATGGCGATGATGGTGATCTCCGCCGAGCGGTTGAGGATGGTGATCAGGGAGCCGATCAGCATGCCGGAACTCGGCTCATAGCGGATGGAGAAGAAGTCCGGCCGGATCCACAGGCAGACCATGAGGATGGCCAGCTCCGCAACCACGGCGTAGGTCAGCTTGGAATGCAGTATGCTCTCCGGCATGCGCATCTTGTTGCCCGAGATCAACAGGGCAACGACGAAGGCGAGCCCCAGAAGGATGCCCGTGATCAGAAGCGGGAAACGCTTGAGATAGGCGAAGGACTGCAGGCCGCTGCGCTCGGCAAGGTGCTCGGCGATGGCCGATTCCTGCAGGCTGGCGGCCGAATCCTCGGCCACTTCCGTCAGCTCTTCCCCGGCGGCGGCTTCTTCCGCCGTTTCTTCGGCGGCGGCTTCTTCCGTCGCGGTCTCGGCCTCTTCCGCAGGCGCCTCCGTAGCCGCCGGCGCGGCCAGTTCGGCGGCGCTCAGGGTGACGGTGTTGCCCAGCGTGAAGCCCCAAATGCCCATGGCGACCATGACGATGCACAAGACCGCCAGCAGGGCCAGACTGAGCTTGTTTTTGCTGTTGTTCACGCGCTCGCCCCCTCTCCGGCAATGATCTTGAGGATCTCACTCTGTGTATCCGTGCCAAATTCGCCGCCCAGTTCGCCGGCCTTCTTGCCGTCGCGCATGATGAGGATGCGGTTGGAGCAGCGGATGACTTCCTCCAGCTCGCTGGAGATGAAGATCACGGACACGCCATTGTTGCACATTTCCAGCATCAGGCGCTGGATCTCCGCCTTGGCGCCCACGTCGATGCCGCGGGTCGGCTCATCGAGAATGAGCAGATCCGGCTGCGTCGCCATCCAGCGGGCGAGGATGACCTTTTGCTGGTTGCCGCCGGAGAGTTCGCCGATCTTCTTCTCGGCGTCCGGCGTGGCGATGGAGAGCATCTTGATGTATTTGTCGGCGATCTCCGATTGCTCCTTGCGGCTGATGGGATGCAGGAAGCCGCGCTTGGCCTGCATGGCGAGGATGATGTTCTCGCGAATGGACAGATCGCCGATGATGCCGTCGCGCTTTCTGTCCTCGGGGCAGAAAGCCATCTTGCGGTTGATGGAATCGAGCGGGTTGCGCGCCTTGAGCGTTTCGCCGTTCATCTCCAGCGTGCCCTTGGTGGGGCGGGCGACGCAGAAGATCATCTCCGCCGTCTCCGTGCGGCCGGAGCCGAGCAGACCGGCAAAGCCGATCATCTCGCCCTTCCTGATCTGCAGGGAAACGTCGGCCACCTTGCCCGGAGCGCCGAGATGCTCGGCCTTGAGCATGATGGGCGCGTCCTCGGCGACAGCGGCGCGCTTGAGGTTGAAGATCTCGTTCATGTCCTTGCCGATCATTTCCGTGACCAGCTCGAGCTTGCTGATCTCGTGGATGTCGTAGACGCCCACGAGGTGGCCGTTGCGCAAAATGGTCAGACGGTCGGACATCTCAAAGACCTGATCGAGGAAGTGTGTGATGAAGATGATGCCAATGCCCTGCTCCTTCAAAGAGCGCATGACCGCGAAGAGCTGCTTGACCTCGTTTTCATCCAGAGAGGAGGTCGGCTCGTCGAGGATGAGCACCTTGGCGTCGATGTCCACCGCGCGGGCGATGGAAACCATCTGCTGAATGGCGGTGGAGTAGTAGGAGAGCGGCCGGGTGACGTCGATGTGCACGTTGAAGCGCTCCATCAACTCATTGGCGCGGCGGTTGATCTCCTTCCAGTTGATCTGATGATGCTTCATCGGTTGGCGGCCGACGAATATATTTTCAGCCACGGTGAGGTTCGGGCAGAGGTTGATCTCCTGAAACACCGTGGAGATGCCCATTTCGATGGCAGCCTGCGGCGAAGTGGGACGGATGGACTTGCCCTCGAGGAGGATCTCGCCCGCGTCCATCTTATTGACGCCGGTCAGGCACTTAATCAGCGTAGACTTACCGGCGCCGTTCTCGCCCAGCAGGGCGTGCACTTCGCCGGCGCGGAGCGTAAAGTCCACCTTGTCCAGCGCCTTGACGCCGGGGAACTGGATCTCGATCCCCCGCATTTCCAACAGTTCCGACAAATGGATCCCTCCTTGCAAACAGGATTCGGAGGCAGATTCAGCAGCGGGGCTGCCGCACCCGGCAGCCCCGCCTTGGCTGATCGCTCAGCGTTTGATCTTAGTAGAGACGCTCGTCGATGACATCCGCGGCCTTGATGGACAGGGTCTCGCCATCCTCGGTGTAGGGGATGCCGCCCTCGGCGTCGTAGCAGTACTCTTCGGGATGGATGATGTCGCGGCCGTAGGTCTCGCCAGCCTCAAGGCCCTCGATGGTGGGGATGAGGAAATCGGCGTACAGCGGCGTGCACTCGACGGTGCAGTTCATCTCGCCGGCAACGATGGCTTCAAAGGCAGCCTTGACGGAGTCGCAGCCGATGATGATGATGTCCTCGCCGGGCTTCAGGCCGGCGGACTTGATGGCCTCGATGGCGCCCAGAGCCATGTCGTCGTTCTGCGCGAGCAGGACGTCGATGTCGTCGATGGAGTTCAGGAAGGTCTCCATGACCTGCTGGCCTTCAGCGCGGGTGAAGTTGCCGGTCTGGGACTCGACCAGAGTCATGTTCGGATGGTTCTCCAGCTCGGCAAGGATGCCCTCGGAGCGGCCGACCTGCGCGTCAGCGCCGGTGGTGCCTTCCAGCATGACGATGTTGATCTCTTCCTCGCCACGGCCTTCCTTCTCAAGGTAGTTGGCCAGCCAGCGCACCATGCGCTTGCCTTCCTCGACGAAGTCACCGCCGAACGCGGCAGCGTACTCGATATCATCCACGCAGGAGGGGATGCGGTCGAGCAGGATCAGCGGGATCTCAGCCTCGTTGACCTCTTTGAGCACCTCGTCCCAGCCAGTGGAAACAACGCCAGTGAAGAGGATGTAGTCCACGCCCTGGGTGATGAAGCTGCGCAGGGCCTGCACCTGATTCTCCTGCTTCTGCTGGCCGTCAGAGTAGACGAGCGTCCAGCCCTGCTCCTCAATGGCGTTGCAGACGTTGTCGGTGTTGGCGGTACGCCAGTCGGACTCCTGGCCGATCTGGGAGAAGCCGATGGTCAGCGCGAAAGCGCTGGAGGCGCTCAGAACCAGCGTCAGAGCCAGAACCAAAGCAATCAGTTTTTTCATTGGAACATACCCTCCGTTTCCATATTTGAGCGGAACCCGCCCGTTGTGTATATTGTAACAGCGATTTAATCTTCACACAATGTCTTTTCCTCTGATAATTGTATGGATGTTTTTTGTTTTTTTCTATTTCTCTGCAAAAAGGCTCGCAGAAAAGTTTGTGATATTTTCCGGGAAGTGGGTTTTTTTGTCTTTTCCGTGTCAAAAGGTAGCGGCAAATCGTGAACGAACGGCGCGCCGCGGGAAAAACGGGCGCCGCGGGGCCATTTGTAAAGAAAATCGGACTTTTGTCGTAGGAAAGTCATAAGAATATACTTGACGGACATCCTTTGCCGCCGTATCATGTAAGATACAATAGGTATGCCATGGAAATGTGTGGCGGCAAGGAGGGCACCCAATGTTTTGCTCCAAATGTGGAAAAACGCTGAAGCCGGGCGTCGAGGTCTGCTCCTGCGGGCAGGTCGTCGGCGCGGGCCGCTTTGAAGGCGTTCCCTATACATCCGCGCAGCCGCGCATCGCCCCGGAAGCGGACGCCGCGCAGGACGCGCTGCCCTATACCCGCACCACTTATACCGGCAAAGACGAGCAGATGCAGGCCGACGCCGATGACGACGCCCGCACGACCTATCGCCCCGTATACGAGGGCGCGTCCGTGCCGGAGGAGATCCGCGGCGACGTCCGCCGCGCCGTGGGCGGCGAAGAAGAGGAAGACGCCCAACCGGCGCGCCCCATGGAGGAAGACCCGCTGGTGCGCGAGATGTTTGACGAGGGCGAAGGCGGCGGCATCGATGATTTCGACCTTTCCCAGCTGCGCTCCCGCCCTATCACCTCGGACGGCCGCGCCGGCATCAGCCGCGATGTGACCGAATACGTCGAGCGCCTGGAAGCCGCCGAGCGCGGCAAGCGCGGCCGGCGGCGCAAGGTCTACGGCGCGGAGGAATACGCCCCCGCCGAAGGCGGCTACGCCCCGGAGGAGGGCGGCGAGGACGTGTTTGCCGACCTTCCCGAGGAGGAATACGCCCCCGCTTCGCGCGTCAATACCAGCGTGCTGTTCAAAATCATCGGCGCGTTGGCGGCCGTGGCCGTGGTGGCCGTGGGCGTGTGGTATTTCGTGGGCAATCTCAACGCCGTGCAGGAGCAGTCCTCCCCCATCGCCGGCGTCTCCAGCGAGCTTTACGAGCAGGGCTTGGCCCTTATCCAGCAGCACGCGGACAACACCTATGTGCAATCGCTGCTGACGCAGGCGCAGCAAAACGGCCTGCTGAGCATCGTCACCCCGCTGGAAAACGACGCGCAGGCTATCCAGGCGCTGCTGCCTGAGGAGCCGAGCGAGGAAGACCAGCAGTTCCTCTCGGCGCTGGCTTCCATACAGGACAACATCAACAACGCCGTGACGATCGATGCCTCGGCGCTCTCGGACACCACCACCAGCGCCGCCGACAAGGAAGCGCGCTCTACCGAGAACTGGGCCATCGTGCGCGACGACATCACCGAGCTGGCCAACGCCACCAGCGCCGCGGAACTGACGGCCATCATCGGCGGCGAAGTCGTGCAGATCAGCCAGCCCACCGCCGGCCCGACGCCTTCGCCGACGCCGGTGCCCTACACGACGCTCAGCCGCGGCGACAAGAACAACGACGTCATCGCCCTGCAGCAGCGCCTGACCGAGCTGGGCTACCTGAACGACAGCATCGACGGCAACTTCGGCGGCAACACGCAGACGGCCGTGAAGCTCTTCCAGTCCGCCGTGGGCATGGAGGAAACGGGCATCGCCGACCCGGCCACGCAGGCCGCGCTCTTTGCCGACGACGCGCCCTACCATCCCAGCGCCCAGCCCACCCCGACGCCCACCGCCGCGCCGACGCCCACCGCGCCGCCCGCCGCGGAAACGGACGCGCAGACCGCGGGCGACGGGAGTGCGCAGGCCTGACCTTACCGACCGCAGGCGCGGGGGAAAATTTCCCTCGCGCTTTTTCGCCCCCGCGACCGAATTGGAGGGAGACACACGTGCAGACACCCATCGTGGCGCTGATTTACGACTTTGACAAGACGCTCTCGCCCAAGGACATGCAGGAATACAGCTTTATCCCCGGCCTGAACATGGAGGCGGACGCTTTCTGGGGGCTGTGCCGCGAACTTTCCCTGCGCACGAACATGGACGGCATACTCGCCTACATGTACATGATGAAGAGGATGGCCGAGGGCACGATGGAACTGTCCCGCGAGGCGCTCTCCAAACTGGGCGAGAAAGTGGAATTCTTCCCCGGGGTGGAGACGTGGTTCGACCGCGTGGGCGAGATCGGACGGCAGAATGGCGTCTGCGTGGAGCACTACATCATCTCTTCCGGGCTGCAAGAGATCATTCTCGGTTCGCGCATCGGCGACCGCTTCAAGGCGGTGTTCGCCGCCTCGTTCTGCTACGACGAGCACGGGCGCGCCGAATGGCCGGCCTCGGCGGTCAACTATACCTCCAAGACGCAGTACCTCTTCCGCATCAACAAGGGCATACTCGACGTTACCAACGACCGCGACCTCAACGCTTATACCCCCGAATACAAGCGCCGCGTGCCCTTTTCCAACATGATCTACGTGGGCGACGGGCTGACCGACGTGCCCTGCATGAAGATGACCAAGCAGAAGGGCGGCTACTCCATCGCCGTACACGCGCCGGGCGAGACGAATGTGGCCGACGATCTGCTGATGCAGGGGCGCGCGGACTTCGCCATGGAGGCCGATTACTCCGCGGGCAGCGAACTTGAGCAGGTGGTCACCGAGCTGATCCGCCGCATCCGCGCCACGCACGACCTCTCCGTGCGCCATGCGCGGCAGGTGCGCCGCGCCTACGAGCGCCGCGGCGAGCGCGCGCCGTTGGACATCGCCATGCGCGGCGGGCTGGAAGAGGAGGACGGGACGGAGGCGTGAGGCCCGCGTCCGACAAAAAGCCCCGCACGGAGCGCTGAAAAAAGGCAGACGCCTTCCCTATTTTTTGGGGCGTCTGCTTTTGTTTGCGGATTTGACGGTCGCGTCCGGTATTCCGCGCCCGCTGTGCTCGATTTTCGCCCCTCGCGTCTGCCGGCGTTCGACATTTTCGCGCCTGTTCTGCTTTGGCACAGCGCTTCCGCCCTCGTCCGGCGCGGATAGGTCCTCACGTTCGCGGCTGTTTTATTGCATATTGTGCATTAAATATCGTCCTTACTCCATTTTAATGCATATTATGCATTATATGGGAATGGGCACAAAAAGCGCGCGGGGAGAGCACTTCCTTGCGCGCAGCGAAAAACCTTCGCAGGGGTTCCCGGCAGAAAAAGGGATGCGCCCCACGGGATCGCTCCTGTGGGGCGCGGGGTTCAGCCCTCAATCTGGATGGTCTTTTTCTCGGGCAGCTTCGGGGCTTCCTGTTTCGGCACCAGCAGGTGCAGAACGCCGCTCTCATAAGAGGCCTTGACGTTTTCTTCCGTCACATGTTCGCCCACGTAAAAGCTGCGCTGCATCACGCCCGCGTAGCGCTCCTGGCGGAGCATGCGGCCCTTCTTGTTTTCCTTGTCCAGGCCCTTTTCGGCGGTGATGGTGAGGTAGCCGTTGTTCAGCTCCAGCTGGATCTCGTCCTTTTTGAAGCCCGGCAGCTCCACATCCACTTCGTAGCCCTCGTCCGTCTCCTTGACATCCGTCTTCATCATGCGCTGCGCGTGCTTGCCGTACAGGGCGCGGTCGATGTTGCCAAAGCCGCGGAAGAAGTCGCGGTCGAAGTCGTCAAAAACATCCATCAAATTTTCACCAAAGATCGTAGGAAGATAAGTACTCATACTCTTGACCTCCATTCATGGCCTTGCGCCGGTTGGCGTATCCGCCAACCATGCGGGGCACATCTGGCCTTTGCAGGTCGGGCGTTTGTGGTCTTTGACCACCGCTCTCATCTCTGATCGCTGGATATATTATAGGCCTAAAGTCAAAGAAAGTCAATAGTCTGGCGAAATTTTATTGTGTTAAGATTTGATGAACTCATTCGGCCTCTGAAGCGCCATGTTCCGGCATGTACTCCCCCACCTCCCGCACGGTGAGCGTGTCGCCATCCACGGTGAAGCGCACGTTCACGCCGGCGAAGGGCAGGCCGTAGAGGCGCTCGGGATCGTGCTGGTAGGACGGGCGCGGGTCCTGCGAAAGCAGCGCCACAAGAGCTTCGCGGGCGCGCTCAGGAACGGCCTGCAGAAGCGTCTCCGGGAACTCCACGCGCAGGGCTTGCTCGCGCGCGGGGCCGGCAAAGCCGCCCGTGGCCTCCGGGTGGCTGTCCACGAAGGGCAGGTAGGGCTTGATATCGTAGACGGGCGTGCCGTTGAGCATGTCCGCGCCGCGCACGCGCAGGACGGGGCCGTCCTTGCCGCCGTAGTCGATGCCTTCCAGCCGCACGCAGGAAAGGCCGATGGGATTGGGGCGGAAGGGCGCGCGCGTGGCGAACACGCCCATGCGCACATTGCCGCCCAGCCGCGGCGGGCGCACTGTGGGCGACCACTTTTCGCGCACGGACTGCGAAAACTGCCAGATAAGCCAGATGTGGGAAAAGCCCTCCAGCCCGCGCAGCGCCTCGGGCGAGCGATAGGCGGGCTCGAATACCACCCGCGCCTCCAGAGCGTCCACAAGGCCGCTCTGCCGGGGGATGCCGAATTTTTCCGGGAAGTCCGTATATACGCGGGCGATGATCTCCATGGTGTTTCCCCTTTCTCTTGCGCTGGAAAAATTTCCCCGCATGCGCGCGCGGCGCGCGGAGCAACCTATGGGCGGAGGTGATCGAGCATGAGTCCCAAGGAACTGCTCTATGTGGAGGACGCGCTCGGCCATGAGAAGATCCTCAAGGCACAGTGTCAGCAGGCACTGAACGAACTGACCGACCCGGAACTGAAAGGCTTCGTACAGCAGATGATGAACGACCATCAGCAGCTGTTCAGCCAGTTCTACCAGCTGGTGTAAGGAGGGTGCCCCTGTGAACGACCGGTTTATTATGGAAAACCTGCTTCTGACCACCAAGGGCGTGTGCGATTTGTATATGCACGGCGCCATCGAGTCCGCCACCTGCAATGTACACGATACGTTCGACAAGGCGCTGAACAAGAGCTTGTGCATGCAGAGCGGCCTGTATCAGAAGATGGCCTCCAAGGGCTGGTATCCCACCCAGCAGGCCGATCAGCAGAAGATCGACCAGGTACGGCAGAAGTTCTCGGGACAGGCCTGACGCGCCGGAGCGCGAACGACCGTCATCCCCACGGCTCCGCGGCAAACGCCCGGAGCCGCTTTGCGCCGCCGGACAGGCGCCCATGTCTCCCCGCGGCCTTCCTCAAAGCGGCAACCACGCATAGCCGACCAGACCGATCAGCCCGGCGCCGACCATGACGAGTATGGGATCGGTTCTGGGGCGCAGGAGGAGGATGAGCAGCCCGGCGGTGAAGACGCCGGCATTCAGCCAGTCCATGCCGCCCGCCGAGGTCTGCAAAGCGCCGAGGAGGATGGTGACGCCCGCCGAGGCGATGAGGGCGATGACCGCCGGGCGCAGGCCGCCCAGCGCGCCGTGGATGAGGTCGAGGCTGCGGTATTTGAGATACAGTTTGGCCAGCAGCAGCGACACAATGCACGAGGGCAGCACGCAGCCCATCGTCGCCACCAGCGCCCCGGCAACGCCGGCGATGCGCATACCCACGAACGTGGCCGAGTTGATGGCGATGGGGCCGGGCGTCATCTGCGAAATGGTGATGATGTCGGCAAATTCCGTCATGTTCAGCCAGCCGTGCAGATCCGCCACCTGCGCCTGGATCAGCGGCATGGCCGCGTAGCCGCCGCCAAAGCTGAACAGGCCAACCTGAAAGAAACTCCAGAAGAGCTGCAACAGCGCCGTCATGCCTTCTTCCCTCCCCGCGCGCGTGTCCAGAGGGTGGAAACTACGCCCACCGCCCCGCAGAACAGCAGGATCCAGATGACGTTCAGCCCCAGCCACACAGAAGCGGCCAGCGCCGCCGCCATCAGCGCCAGGGAAGCCCACTGTTTATCCTTCAAAAGCGCCCACGTCATGCGCAGCACCACGCTGAACACCACCGCCGCCACACCCGCCTGCATGCCGCGCAGCACGCGGCTGACGTAGACATTGTCGCGGAAAGCCTCGTAGCCCACGGAGATGACGGCGATGATGAGCAGCGGCGGCAACACCGTGCCCACCGCCGCCACCAGCGCTCCCAGACCGCCGGCGAGGCGGTAGCCCATGAGGATGGCGGCGTTCACCGCCACCGGGCCGGGCGAGGACTGGGCGATGGCGGTCATGTCCAGCACCTCTTCCTCTTCCATCCAATGATACTGCTCGACGAACTTGCGCCGCATCATGGGGATGATGACATAGCCGCCGCCGAATGTAAAGGCGCTGAGCGTGAAAGTCGATGTAAAGAGTTTGCAGAAAAACCGGAGGTCTTTTTTCATGCGCCGCCTCCATCCATAGAGTTTGCTTCTCCCGCTATTCTAACGCCCACGCGGCTTCCTTGTCAAACGCAGAACGATCACACAAATAAATTTTCCAGGTTAAATGTTTCTGAAAGCCCTTTACAATCTCCCCGTATTCTGCTATAATATCCACTGTTCGCAAGAGCACATGGGGCATTAGCGAAGTTGGCTATCGCGCTACACTGGCAGTGTAGAGATCACCGGTTCGAGTCCGGTATGCTCCACCACAGTCCGTCTGAAAACAGGTGTTTTCAGACGGATATTTCGTTATATCC
>DSLFR04102__coassemble_449_pt1 | contig 53363 bp, 50 predicted proteins | sample DSLFR04102__metabat2_low_PE_033 | metagenome-assembled genome bin DSLFR04102
GGGACTGATAGACGTAGGCATTCTGGGAAGTGACCGTGGCGGTGAACGTCTCGCGGACGACCTCGCCACCCTGCTCCGGCGCGGCGGTGGGCTGCGCGGTGGCCGTCTCCACGCGCTTTATGTCGGCGCGGGGGATAAAGGCGTAGAAGGAACCGTTGAAGACCTGCGCCCAAGTATCGTCATAGGCGACGACGGTGAGTACGCGGCCCTGCGCCACGCGCATGCGCTGCGCGCTGGTGGAACGGGACTGATAGACGTAGGCATTCTCGGAAGCGACCGTGGCGGTGAACGTCTCGCGGACGACCTCGCCGCCCTGCTCCGGCGCGGCGGTGGGCGCGACGGTCGGCGCAGCGGTGGGCTGCGCGGTGGCCGTCTCCACGCGCTTTATGTCGGCGCGGGGGATGAAGGCGTAGAAGGAGCCGTTGAATACCTGCGCCCACGTATCGTCATAGGCGACGACGGTGAGCACGCGGCCCTGCGCCACGCGCATGCGCTGCGCGCTGGTGGAGCGGGACTGATAGACGTAGGCATTCTGGGAAGTGACCGTGGCGGTGAACGTCTCGCGAATGACCTCGCTACCCTGCTCCGGTGCGGCGGTGGGGGCGGCGGTAGGCTGCGAAGCGCTCTCCGAGGCGGTGCGGATGTCCGAACGCATCACGAAGCCGATGTGCTCGTCGTATTCGATCATCGCGCAGGTGCCGTTCACGGACATCAGCCGCACGACCGTGCCGGCTGCCAGCAGGCCGTAGGCGCTGTTTCTGTCCGGCTGCTGATGGAAGCGCGTCTGGCGGATGACCACCGCGTCCTCCGCCTCGCCCTGCACGTAGGTCAGCGCCGAAACGGGCATGTAGCCGTCCTTGCCGTAATATGTGATGTCCGCCACGCCGTTCTGTTCGGCGTGCACGGTCAGATAAGAGCCGCGGGCGATGGCGCCAATGCGCTCGCCAAAGGAAGCGTCGGCATAGACGGGGGCGGCGTTATCGGATACGTAGGCGGCGCGTTCCGCCAGCGCCGGCGCCGTCAGCAGCGTCGTCAGTGCCATCGTCAGCGCCAGAAGGCGCTTCCAGCCTCGCATGTGCATGTCGGGTTCTCCTTTCGTGCGGCAAAAATATTTCAGAAGTATGACGAAAATCCGTATGATATTACGGATTGTATCACATTTGAAATATATTGTCAACAGCAAAACGAAAATCGTAACAGCACTCGCTGGGACGCCCGAAAAAAAGCGGGGGCATGCCCCGCTTTAAGTCAAAGCCGTTTGCGATAGAGAAAACAGAGCAGCGGCACGGTCTTGCCGTTCAGGTGCATAACGATATCCCGCTCTCCGGCGCGCTCAAAACCGCGATGCTCATAAAAGGCGTAGTTGCAGCCATTATCTGTATAGAGGTAGAATTCCCTGCCCGCCTCGCTCCGCGCGAGTTCGCCCAGCAGCAGCGTGCCCACGCCCTGCCCCTCCAGCGCCGGATCGACGGCGAGGAAGGTGATCTCCCCCTCGGGCGCGTGCGTCTTTTCGTACTGCGCGAACAATTCCCGGTTCGCCCGGGCATAGATGTCGCCGCCGCCGCGGAAAAGCAACCCCTGCGCCGCCTCGAACAGGCGCACGTACAGCCGCCGCCCGAGCGTGCGGTAAGGCTTTTTTGCGCCGCGCACATCCGCCAGCAGCACGCCCGCCAGCGCCTCGCCCCGATAGGCGGCGATGGCCCGCGTGGCGCGCCCGTATTCCAGACACCAGAAGTAGCGCCCGTAGAGGAACAGAAGCAGAGGGTTTTGCGTATACCAGTCAAAGTGCATGCCCGTGCGGGCAAAGCGGATGGCCGTTCCAAAGTCCCGACGCCGCGGCGCGCCCAGCCGTATCTCCAAAATATCCCCTCCGTTCGCCGACCATTGTATCACGCCCGCGCGCGTTTGCAAAGCCTGGAAACGAAAAACGTCCCTCCCATTGCGGGAGGGACGCCGGGGAAACGCTCTTTACGCGAAGGGATTCTCCGCCGGATAGAGCACGCCCTTGGGCTGGTTGTAGCCGACCCAGTCCACGCCCAGCATCTTGAAGATGCTGAACAGGGCCTTGCCGTGATGGCCGAAGGCCACCGCGCCGTGGTGCGGATAGCCGCCGCCGATGAGCACATGGCGGTAGAAGCGGTTCATCTCCGGGATGGCAAACACGCCGATGCCGCCGAAGGACTCGGTGGCCACGGGCAGGATCTCGCCCTGCGCCACATAGGCCTGAAGCACGCTGTCCTTGTTGGCCTGCAGGCGGTAGAAGGTGATCGGGCCGGGAACGATGTCGCCCTCGAGGGTGCCGCGGGTGATGTCGGGCTCCTTGTCCGGCTCGAGGGAGCGCTTCATGATCAGCTGGTACTTCATCGTGCCCTTCACAAGGCGGCACATCGGCGTGTTGCCGCAGTGGAAGCCCATGAAGGTCTCGTTGTGGCGGTAGGGGTACTTGCCCTCGATGGAGGCCTTGTACATATCCGCCGGCACGGAGTTGTTGATGTCGAGCAGCGTCACGCTCTCGCCGGTCACGCAGGTGCCGATGAACTCGGACAGCGCGCCGTAGATGTCCACTTCGCAGGCCGTGGGGATGCCCATGGCGGTCAGGCGGGAGTTGACGTAGCAGGGCACGAAGCCGAACTCGGTCTGGAACGCGGGCCAGCACTTGTTGGCCATGGCTACGTACTTGGCGGCGCCCTTGTTGGCCTCCACCCAGTCAAGCAGCGTCAGTTCGTACTGCGCCAGACGCGGCAGTATGCCGGGCATCTTGTTGCCCTCGCCCAGTTCGTCCTCCATCTCCTTGACCTTGGCGGGGATGCGGGGATCGTTGGCGTGAGCCTTGTAGGCGGCCAGAAGATCCAGCTCGGAGTTCTCCTGAATGTTGACGCCCAATTTGAACAGCGGCGCGATGGGCGCGTTGCAGGCGAGGAAGTCGAACGGACGCGGGCCGAAGGTGATGATCTTCAGGTCCTTGAGGGCCAGCAGCGTGCGGGCGATGGGGATGAACTCCGCGATCATGTCCGCGCACTCCTCGGCGGTGCCCACGGGATACTCGGGGATGTAGGCGTTGATGCCGCTCAATTTCAGGTTGTAGCTGGCGTTGAGCATGCCGCAGTAGGCGTCGCCGCGCTCGGAAGAGAGAACGGCGATGTTCTCCTCGGCCGCCGCCACGTACATCACCGGGCCGCCGAACTTCTGGGCGATGAGCGTCTCCGGGCCTTCGGGGCCGAAGTTGCCAAGGAAGACGACCAGCGCGTTGATGCCGGCCTTCTGAATGTCCTCATAGGCTTCCATGACGTTGGCGTCGATGCCGCCCTCGATGATGACGGGGCTTTCGTAGATGTCGTAGCCCTTGGCCTTGAACGCGGCGACCACGGCCTTGCGGCGCTTTTCAGACAGCGTGATGGGGAAGCAGTCGCGGCTCACGGCCACGATGCCAAGCTTGACCTCCGGGATATTCTGCATGTGTATCTCCTCCATGTTTTTGTTATAGTGCGAATGGACCTTTACATTATATTATCTACATCGGAAACGCCCATGTCAAGTGTGAAATTTCCGAAAATGCGTATATAATTTTCTAACCTCAAGTTAGCCTGTTTGACTTGTAATCGGGAAGGATTTGTGGTAATAATAGAATGAACATAATATTTTTAAAAGAGGGGGATGCTATGTTCGGCTACCGCCCCGACGGCCGCCCGATCCCGGAATACGTCGATCCGATCGTGCAGTTCACGCCGTTTATCATGACCACGCGCAACGACGCGCAGAATTTCGTCACCTTCCCCGTGGAATACAAGCCCATGGCCGACTATATCCGCGAGCACCGCGACGCCGAGGAGCCCATCAGCTTCATGACCATCCTCATCGCCGCCTACGTGCGCGCCGTGCGCAAGCATCCGGAACTGAACCGCTTCGTGGTCGGCAAGCGCCTCTACGCCCACAAGGACATCAGTATCTCCTACATGGTGCTGCGCGAAACCAGCGACGGCCGGCTCGACGAGGCGGCCATCAAGCTGCACCTAGAACCCACGGACACCATCTTCGACGTGGCCCGCAAGCTGAACGAGCAGATCCGCATCGCCCGCAAGCCGCAGAACAAGAACGGCACGGTGGATTTCGCGCGCCGTTTTTTGAAGATACCCGTGATTCCCTGGCTGCTGGTGAGTTTCATCAAGCTGCTCGATCGCTTCGGCCTCATGCCGGGCAAGATCATCGAGGTTTCGCCCTTCCACTGCTCGCTGTTTGTCACCAACATGATGTCCATCAACCTGCCCTCGATCTACCATCACCTCTACAACTTTGGCACCTGCTCTCTCTTCCTCTCCCTTGGCCGCCCGGAGCGGCAGGTGATCGCCAACAAGGAGGGCAAGGCCGTGCGCCAGCTGATGGTGCCCGTGGGCGCGGTGACGGACGAGCGCGTCTGCGGCGGCGCGTCCTACGCTGTGGCGATGCGCACGCTGCTCAAGTACATGCTCAACCCCGCCTCGCTGGAGACGCTCGAAGAAGAACAGGCGGAAACCTGACACAGTTTTGCCGGCATTTGCCGCCCTGCGCGCGCTTGACGAACAGGCGCGAACGGGGTATAATAACCGTGATCCGCATAACAAAGGAGATTTGACGATGGGAATTTTCTGCATGGTCTTTGGCGTAGTCATATTCCTGGGCTTCACCGGCGGCGGTTTTCTGCTCGCCAACGCCCTTACCAACGCGGAAGCGAGTTTTTACGCCGGCGGTTCGCTGACGACGTTCCTCGGCCTGCCGACCACGCCCGCTCCCTATATCGTTGTCTGCGCCTTCATCGGCCTTTTGATCGGCCTGTCCCTCTTCATGCAGGGGCTGACCTATCAGAAAGTCTGCAAGGTGGCGCGCCGCCGCCGCGAGCACTGAGCGCTGCGCACAAAAAGCGCGCAAAACGCCTCCGCCCGACAAGGGAGGGAGGCGTTTTGCGTTGCCCGCGGAGATGGAAACGCAAGCGCTCCGCTTCCCCGTACCTGCCGGGGGAGACGGGGCGCTCGCCGTTTCCGTCAGATGCGCTCCGCGCCGCTTTCCATGGACGGCTGCGCCTCGCGGCCATTGTCTTCGTCGCGCTGCTCGTCGCGCTCGTCGGTGAAGTCGCCGCGGAAGTAGGTTTCCGCTCCATCCACCGTGGCCGCACCCAGCGCTTCGCCCTCCACATAGAGCGTGTATGTCCCGCCCTGCATAAGCGCCGGGGAGGTCAGCAGCAGGCGGGAGAAATCATTCTCCGGCGCAAAGGAGAACACGGACTCGCCGCTCTCGTTTTCCACCACCACGCGCGCGCCCTCGCGCAGCGTGCCGTTAAAGCGCGCCCGCAAAACATTCTGCGCGGAATCTTCGGCGATGGCGGCGTTGTCGTCGCGTCCCGCGGCGATGAGCGTGCCGCCGTCCGCGAACACCTCGCCCGCGGCGTTCAGCGGCGCGCCGCTCCTGCCGGAGCACCAGAGGTTCGTCTCGCCGCCCGCCAGATACACGTCCGCGCCCGCGGATATGCCGTCGCCCTCGGAAGTGATGGCCAATTTCGCGCCCTCCAGCACGTGCACGTCGCCGCCGCGCTCGGAGAGGGCCTGCACGCCCGCCCCGGCGCTGACGATGCTCACTTCCGCGTTCTCCACGGCTACGCCCGCGCCCGCCAGACCGATCTCGCACTCGTCCACCCAGATCACGCCGCCCGAAACGTTCAGATCGCCGCCCGCGCGCAGGCCGTCCTCGCCGCAGGCGACGGAGAGCGCCCCGCCGGTCATGGTCATGGCCCCGTCGGCGCGCAGGCCGTCGCCGCTGGCGTCGAGTACGAGGCTGCCGCCCTCCATGCGGATCTCCGCCGCGGAAACGGCGTCATGGCCGCGCGCGGCGGGCGCGTCGCCATATCCCTCATAGCCGCCGTAGAAGCCGTCGCCAAAAAAGAATTCAAAGGGATCATAGCCGAAAAAATCGTCGAAATAGGAGGCGGTGGGGGAGGCCGTTCCGGCTCCGCCGCCGGCGCTGACTTCCATGGCTCCGTCGCTCAGAAAAAGCGTGCCTTCCACGTAAAGGCCGTCGCCCTCCGTTTCCAGGCGCAGGTCGCCGCCTTCGATTCGCGCGTCGCCGCCCGCGTAAACGCCGCGGCCGTCCGCGTTCGCCGTCAATTGTCCGCCCGCGAGCGTGAAGCAGGCTTCGCCCTCCTCGGCCTCCAGATGCGCGCCGTCGCCGCCTGCGAGTATGCTCAGGTCGCCGCCTTCGATCCGCAGCGCCGCCGCGCGCAGCCCGTGCCCGGCCTGACCGACCACGGCCAGCGTTCCCTCGCCGGAAACGGCGATCTCGCCCCCGGCGACGATGGCCGCGTCCTCGTCGTCCGCGTTTTCGGCGCGCCGCAGGTCGCTGACGGTGCCGCTGCCGCCCGCGGGCAGCGTCAGGCGCAGATCCCCGCGCGCCGTCAGCGGCGCGGTCGTGGAACAGGCCAGTTGCGCCCCGTCCCAGATCAGTTCCACATCTTCCGCCTCCACGGAAAGGCTGCCTTCGGTCATCGTTCCCGTGAGGCGATAGCTGCCGCTTTCCACGATGGCGATCCTCTCGCCGTCTATCTCCACGCCCGCGCCGACCGTAACGCCCGCGTCGGAAAGTATAATCTCCGTCTCCGCCAGCGCCGCGCCGCCCCAAAGGAGCAGGCACAGCGCGCACAGCGCCGCCAGATGCTTTTTCATATCGTACACACCTCCGGTATGTTCTTTTGCTGCCATGTTATATCCTAACATCCGCTTTTGGACAAATTGTGAACAGGCCGTAACAAGTTTGCCGCCGCCACAAAACCTTTACGATTTGATAAGACTTTTCGCCGGAAATATGCTATAATATTGCTTGGAACACAGCGTTCCCGGCGGGGGAGTCCCCGCGCGTCGGGCCTTTCTAAGGAGGAATACGGCTTGGCTTCCGACCCTTTCAGTTCGCTCGTTCTGCTCGTTTTGTTCATGTTCGCCGGCGCTTATCTGCGCGCGGCGGAAGCGGCGGCGCGCCTCGTCGATGAGACGGCGTTTCCCAAGGACAGCCCCGCCGCCCGCTTCGTCTCCGCCTGTGACAACCGCTTTGGCGCGCCGAGCGCCGCCTTCGGCCTTTTGTTGCTGGCCGCCTGCGCCTGCGTCTTCAGCGCCTTTTTCGCGCCGCTCGCCCTTTGGCTGGACGGCCTTCTCCACGCGGCGTTCCTCTCCGCGCTGTTCTCGGGCGTGTTCCTGTGGCTCGTGACCGGCGCTCTCTACATCGCCGTCTGCGCCCTTTTGCCCACCTATGTGGCCGCCCGCGCTCCTGATAAGACGCTTGCGCGCACGCTGGGACTGGCCAATTTCCTGCTCTCAATTTTCAACCCCTTCCTGCTTTTTGCCAAGGGGTTGGCGGCGCTGCTCCTCAAGCCCTTCGGCGTGCCGGTCACCGCGCTGGGCGAGCGCGTCACCAAGCAGGAGATCCGCATGATGGTGGATATCGGCGAGGAAAAGGGCGAGATCGAAGCCGATGAGAAGCAGATGATCGAAAACGTCTTCGAGTTCAACAATATGACCGCCGAGGAGTGCATGGTGCATCGCAAGGACGTCACAGCCATCGACGTGGAGGACGATCCCGCCGCCATCCTGCAGACCATTCAGGACAGCGGCCTTTCCCGCTTCCCCGTTTACGAGGAGGACGTGGACAACATACTCGGCATCCTCACCTCGCGCGACTATCTGCTCAACGATTGCTATAAGCGCGGCAAGACGCTGCGCGAGCTCATCCGCCCGGCCTACTTCGTGCCCGAGAGCCTGCGCGCCGACCTGCTCTTTTCCGAGATGCAGAAGCGCAAGCAGCACATGGCCATCGTCGTGGATGAATACGGCGGCACCAGCGGCATCGTCACGCTTGAAGACCTTCTGGAGGAGATCGTCGGCAATATCTACGACGAATTCGATCCCCAGGCGGACGAGGACATCATCCCCCTGAGCGACACGCGCCTGCGCGTCAGCGGTTCGGCGCGTCTGGACGCGCTGGGCGAGAAACTGGGCATGGAGCTGGATGAGGACGAGGACTGCGATACGCTGGGCGGCCTGGTCTTTTCCCAGCTTTCCGAGATCCCCTCGGATGGCGAGCGTCCAGTGGTCGCCTGCCGCGGCCTGCGCATCGCCGTGGAGCAGATTTCCGACCGCCGCGTGGAGTGGGCCATCGTGGAAAAATTGCCCCCGGAGGACAATCCCGGGGCCACGGGAGCGGAGAACGCTCCCGCGAAATAAACGCACAAGGAGGAACCCACCATGTTGAAAGGCATCCCCGCGATCCTGTCCCCCGAACTTCTCAAGGTGCTGATGGAGATGGGCCATGGCGACGAGATCACCATCGGCGACGGCAACTACCCCGCCGCCTCCACGGCCCGCAACCTCATTCGCCTGGACGGCCACGGCGTTTGCGAGATACTCGACGCCATTCTCACATTCTTCCCGCTGGATACGTTCGTGGACGAGCCGGTGCTGCTGATGGAAAAGACCCCCGGCGATCCCGCCGACACTTCCATCTGGGACAAGTACAAGGCCATTGTCGAAAAGCACCAGCCGGGCACGAAGGTCGGCTTCCTTGAGCGCTTCGCCTTCTACGATCGCGCCGACAAGTCCTACGCCGTCATCGCCACCGGCGAGACCGCCGTTTACGCCAACGTCATCCTCAAGAAGGGCGTCGTCAAGTAGTGAACCGCGATGGGCGCTTTCGCGTCTAAACGTCATGCGCCTCCGTCCGAGGGAGCGCAGAAAGAGAGGATATATCCATGAAGTCCGGAAAAAGGCTTTTGTCGGCCCTGCTCGTCCTCGCGCTGCTTCTGCTGCCCGCCGCCATGGCGGAGCAGGACGCGGCGGAGGCGTTCTTCCTCACGCCCGAGGAGAGCGTGGAAGAATCGTTCTCCCTCGAGACGGAGGCGGAGAGCGCGGAAGAATCGTTCTCCCTCGAGACGGAGGAAGCCGCGCCGTCTGACGCCCCCATGGTCGAGGCCCACACGCTGACCATCTCCGATCCCAGGGTCACCGTCGGCGGCGTCGATCTTCTCAACCTCGAGGGCCTGCGCGTGGAGGGCACGTTTGCCGGCGACGATGATTCCGCCGACGTTCTTTTGCGCCTGCTGGGCGGGGACGACGTCGCCGCTGAGGGCTACGCCAGTTTCGACGGCCGCAGCATCGTCTTTGGCGCCGACGGCCTCAGCAGCGACTACGCCCTGCCGCTGGAAAAGATGGCGGGCGGGCTGAACGGTTTCTCTCCGGCTGTCGGCATGGCGGCCGAGTTGCTTTCCGAAAATGCGCTCCTGGAACTGGTGGACAGCTATCTGGGCGCGGTGGAGACGTTCGTCGAGGACATGCTCTCCTCCCGCACGGAACTGGGCGCGCAGACCATCGACTTTGTCACCGGCCCGGTGGAGATGCAGGGCTTCCGCTACACGGTCACCTCCGAAGCCATGGTGGACTACATGGAGGCCTGCCTCGACGCGCTCGCCTCCATCCCCACCCTTGCGGAGCTTATACAGCGCGGTACAGGCTTGATGGGCGCGAGGCAGGCCCCGGAACCGGACGCCTACAACGCGGAAAAGGACGCGCCGCAGCAGACGGAGGCCGCGTCCATGCCGGGAATGGGGAGCGCGCTGGCCGAAATGGGCGATCTGACCGCAACCTACTGGTACGCCGGCGACGAAAAAGCGCCGGATGCCATGCGCATTGTGCTGGAGTACGGCCGCGACGGCGAATACCGCTACGTGGGCGACGTCTATCTGCTCGAGGACGGCAATTACGCCCTGTCCATGGACATGGAGCAGGCGTTTGGCGGGACGCCGATGACGATGCACATGGAAGGCGTCGCCTCGCCCTCCGGCACGCTGCCGCCCATACTCGCGGGCGAGACGCAGGCGGTCATGGATCAGCTTGCCGGCCTCTACGCCGATCTGCTCGGCGATATGATGGACGTCACCTTCACCATGGAGACGCGCGACACGCTTACCGCCGAAGGCGATTTCTATATCTATCCCCAGGGCTATAACGAATCGAGCGCCGACCGCAGCGCGTTCGGCATGCACATGAACGTGGTAAACGCTGATGGCGAGGGCGGCTTTGCCAACATCGAGGGCTACTACTCGCCTGCCGACGGCGTTTACTACGATTACGACGAATTCGCCCTCACCGTCAACTTCGGCACGCCTGCCGACGACCAGACCTACGACGTGCTGGTGCAGACGCAGCACGCGGACGGCCACGAGTACTACGGCGCGCAGTTGAGCGCCTCCTCGCCCATTCGGGGCGCGCAGAGCGCGTACTTCACCTACGAGGGCGATTATGCGCCAAACGCCCTCGGCACGGAGGACAACGAGGGCCGCCTGTCCCTGGGCGCGAGCGTCGGCTACGGCGGCATGTCCGTGGACTATACGGCCTCGGCAAACGTCTCCATGACCCACGCGATGATGGACGCCTCCGCGCTGCCCGCCGGAAAGGGCGCGCCGGTCGACCTTTTCATGCTCGACGAGAAGGGACAACAGCAGCTTTCTCTTGAAGGCGGCATCATCGGCATCCAGATCGTCGGCATCCTCAGCAAGAACGTTCCCGGCGTCATCTCGCTCATCAGCGGCATGCAGTTCTTCTAACCGGAAAGCGTTTGCCGCCCGTCGCCGCCCGTTTCTCGAAAACGGGCGGCGTTTTTTGACGCTTCGCGCCTTGACAAAATCTTCCGCCCGCCCTATACTCTGTGTGTACCATAGAGGAAGGGTGTGTTTTTATGGTTTCCCTGTCTGTCATCGCCCTCGCCGTGGGCGCGCTTTCCATCCCCTTCGCCTTTTTCGCCCTCAACGGCGGCGGCGTGTTCCTCTCATTGATCTTCGCCCTCGGCGGCCTCGTGCTCGGCGCGCTGGGCATACTGCGCGATCCGGAAAGGAGCGGTCTCGCCCTCGTCGGTATCGCCTGCTCGGTGCTCGGCCTGATCATCGCCATCATCTGCTTCGCCGCCAGCGGCTGCGCGATCTGCCAGATGCAGGCGGCGCTGCGCTCCATCCTCTGAGGCTGAAGCATGTATCCCTACGTTGATCTTTTCGGCCTGCGCGTCGGCACCTACGGGCTGTGGATGCTGGCCGGCCTCTTTGCCGCCTTTTTTCTCTTCGCGCGCCTCTTCCGCAGCCGTGAGATCTGCTGGGAATGCGCGCTGGTGGTCGTTTGCTGCGCCTTTGGTCTGGCGCTGTTGGGCGGCTATATCTTCTACATGCTCTTTTCCGTGGGCCTGCCCGCCATTCTCGAGGCGGCGCGACAGGGGCGGTTGCTGGAGGCGCTCTCGCAGGGCGGCATCGTCTTTTATGGCGGGCTCCTGGGCGGCATACTGGGCGTGTGGCTCGGCTGCCGCGTCGTCGGCCTGCGCGTTTTCCCGGTGCTCGACCTCTGCGCCCCGGCCCTGGCGCTTGGCCACGCTTTCGGGCGCGTGGGCTGCCTCTTTGCCGGCTGCTGCTACGGCATGCCCTGCGATCTGCCCTTCTGCTTTGCCCTCTCGCCCCGGATCGAGGGCGGGGCGCGGCTTTTGCCGGTGCAGCTCATCGAGGCCGCCTGCGACCTCATCCTCTGCGCGGCGCTGCTTCTCTATCTGCGCAAAAAGCGCCCCGTGCCGCGCGCGGCGGGCGTGTTTCTGATGAGTTACGCCACCTACCGCTTCATCCTCGAATTTTTCCGCGGCGACGAGATTCGCGGCCATATTCTCGGCCTGACCACCTCGCAGTTCTGGAGCCTGCCCACGTTCGCGGCGGGCGCCGTCCTCTGCTTCGACCTCGCCCGCAGGGGCGTGAACGCCGATCCCTTCCGCACGCCCGAGGGCCGCATCCGTCCCCGGGAGGCGGACGACTGATGGGAGGTTTTTCCATGGAGAAGATCGCCAGTTTCCAGATCGACCACCTGCGCCTTTTGCCCGGCCTCTACGTTTCCCGCGTGGATCGCGTGGACGGCGCGGCCGTCACCACCTTCGATCTGCGCATGACCGCGCCCAACCGCGAGCCGGTGATGGGCACGGCGGAGGTGCACGCCATCGAGCACCTGGGCGCGACCTATCTGCGCAATGAGCCGGAATGGAAAGACCGCGTGCTCTACTTCGGCCCCATGGGCTGCCGCACGGGATTTTACCTGCTGTTGGCGGGCGAGCTTTCGCCGCTGGACGTGTTTGGCCTCGTGCGCGGCATGCTCGATTTCATCATCGCCTTCGAGGGCGAGATTCCCGGGGCCAGCGCCCGCGATTGCGGCAACTATCTGGACATGAACCTTCCCATGGCCAAATACTACGCCCGCCGCTACCGCGCCGCAGTGTTCGGCCAGATCGACGAAACGCGCATGCACTACCCGGACTAGTTTTTACTTGACAGCGCCGGGTTTTCGTGCTATCATACATTCGATATTCGGGGAGCTTGCTTTGGAGCAGGCTGAGAGGAAGCTCGTCAGCTTCGACCCGCAATACCTGATTTGGATAATGCCAACGCAGGGAAAATAGCTTTTGCAGCGTTTTTTTGCGCGCGCCTGTGGCATTTCCACGGGCGCGCGTTTTGCGTTCCATCGTCGAAAAAGGGAGGAAGAACATATGCGGGCGAAAAACTGGCAAAAGCCCCTGCCGTGGCTGGTGGTGGCGGCGCTGCTGGTGTTGTGGGAGGTCTGCGTGCGGGCCTTCGACGTGCCCCTCTACGTGCTGCCCGGCCCCATCGACGTTATCGAGGCGCTGTTTGCGGACGTTGGCACGCTCTTCCCCCACGCGCTGGTCACGCTCTCCGAGGCGGCGCTGGGCATGGTCATCGCCCTGGCCTTCGGCCTGCTGCTCGGCGTGGTGATGGACGCTTTCCCCGTGGTGCGCAGGTGCGTGTACCCCATCCTCGTCGTCACGCAGACGGTGCCGATGATCGTGCTCGCGCCCATACTCATCATCTATCTGGGCTTTGGCATGGCCCCGAAGATACTCACCGTCGTTCTGATGTGCTTTTTCCCCGTGGCCGTCAACTTCACCGACGGCATGTCGCAGGTGGGCAGGGGTTACGTCGATCTGGTGCGCTCCTACGGCGCTTCCCGCGTCCAGGTCTACGCGCTGGTGAAATTGCCCGCGGCGCTGCCGCCGCTGTTTTCCGGCCTACGCGTTGCCGCCACCTATTCCATCAGCGGCGCGGTGGTGGGGGAGTGGATCGGCTCGCAGAGCGGGCTGGGCTACTACCTCCTGCGCGTCAAAGAGAGTTATATGCTCGACAAGGTGTTTGCCTGCGTGGTGGTCATCATCATATTGAGTCTGCTCATGAACGGCATCGTCCGTTTGTGTCAGTATATCTTCCTGCCGTTTTTGCGCAGGGCGAAAGGATGAAAACGTATGAAGAAACTGCTTGTCTGCCTGCTTGCGCTCCTGCTCGCCTTCTCCGCCGCGGCTTTGGCGGAGGAAGAACTTGAGGACGTGACCGTCATCCTCGACTATGTGCCCAACACCAACCACACCGGCATGTACGTGGCTCTTTCCAAGGGCTGGTACGAGGAAGAGGGCCTGAACGTGGAGATCATCGAGCCCACCGAGGGCGCGACCGCCACGCTCATCGCCGTCGGCAAGGGCGATTTCGGCATCAGCTATCAGGAAGAAGTGACCATGGCGCTCACCAGCGAGGACCCGCTGCCCATCCGCGCCGTGGCCGCCATCATCCAGCACAATACCTCCGGCTTCGCCACCTGGGCGGGCAAGGACATCACCTCCCCCGCGGACTTTGGCGGCAAGACCTACTCCTGCTGGGGCGGCCCGGGCGAGGCGGCGGTCATCAACGCCGTGATGACCGAGGCCGGCGCGGATTTTGACACGCTCAATATCGTCATCTCCGACGGCTCCGGCTTCGCGGCGTTGGAAGGCGATGTGGACATCATGTGGTTCTACGAGGCGTGGGACAACATCAAGTGCGAACTGGCGGGCTTTGAGATCAACTACATGCCCGTGCGCGACCTCGACGAGCGCCTCGACTACTACACCCCCCTGCTCATCACCAGCACGGACGTGATCGAGAACCGTCCGGAGATGGTGCGCAAGTTCCTCGCCGCCACCTCGCGCGGCTATGTCTACGCCATCGAGAACCCCGACGAGTGCGCGGAGATCCTCGGTTCCTACGTTCCGGATTACGACATGGAACTGCTCTACCGCTCGCAGAACTACCTGGCTGACAAGTACATGGCCGACGTCGACCGCTGGGGCGAGATGAACGACGAGGTGTGGGACCGCTACACGCAGTTCCTCGTCGATTATGACGTCATCGACGAGCCCATCGCCGCCGCAGACTGCTACACCAACGAATTTTTGCCGGAGGCCTGATCGCCCATGAAACTGGAAGTTCGCGGCCTGTCGTTTGCCTATGGGCCCAAGAAAGTGCTCGATGAGCTGTCTTTTTCCGTGCAGGCGGGGGAGTTCGTCAGCATCCTCGGTCCCTCGGGCTGCGGAAAATCCACGGTGCTGAACCTGCTGGCGGGGCTTTTGCGCCCCGCCGCGGGCGAGGTGCTGGTGGATGGCGCGCGCGTGGAAGGCGCGGGCAACGGGCGCTTTGCCTACATGCCGCAGGACGATCTGCTCTTTCCCTGGAAGACCATTTTGCAAAACGTCTGCCTCTACGGCAAAATCCACGGCACGGAAGCGGCCGCCCGCGAACAGGCCCTCAGCCACATGGCCGCCTTTGGCCTTGCCGGCTATGAGAACGCCTACCCCGGCGACCTCTCCGGCGGCATGCGCCAGCGCGCCGCCTTTTTGCGCACGGCGCTGTGCAGCGCCGAAATACTGCTTTTGGACGAGCCCTTTGGCGCGCTGGACGTGATCTCGCGCGGAGATATGCAGGACTGGCTGCTCTCCATGCGCGCGGATCTCGGCCGCACGGCGCTGCTCGTCACCCACGACATCGACGAAGCCCTCTACCTGTCCGACCGCATACTCGTTCTGCGCGGCAGCCCCGCGCAGATCGTCCGCGAGGTGGACGTGCGCATGGAGGGCAAAACGCGCCAGTGGCTCTACGACCAGGGCGCGCTCAAAGGGGAGATCCATCGGTGCATCAAGGCGTAAATATCGTTGAAAGTGGTTTGTCGTCCCTGAAAGACGCGGAAAACAGCCCCATCTGCGACGCGCACGCCCACATCGGCGACGAAACTGAGATTGCCGCACGCCGCGCGCAGCGCGTGCATACCGCCCTGTGCGGCACAGACCCGGAAAACGCCAAAGCCGTGGAGGACCTCTGCCTGAAGGAATCGCTCTTCACCGCCCACTACGGCCTGCACCCGTGGAAAGCGGCGCGCTTTTCCGTGCGGGAGATGGAATCGTGGCTCGCCAAATGCCGTGTCATCGGCGAGATCGGCTTGGACAGCGTCTGGTGCGACGTGCCCGCCGCCGACCAGCGGCCGGCCTTCATCCGTCAACTCGACATCGCCCGCGAGATGGGCAAGCGCGTGCTATTGCACACCAAGGGCTGCGAGGAGGAGATCGCCCGCCTCGTGGCTGAGCGCGATGTCCCCTGTGTGGTACACTGGTATTCCTGCATGGAACACCTCGAGCGCTACCTCGATCTGGACAGCTACTTCACCATCGGCCCGGGCGTGTTCAATGATCCCGCCGTGCGCGAAGTGGCCCGCCGCGCCCCGAAGGGCCGCGTGCTCGTCGAAACGGACGGCCTCAGCGCCGTTTCCTGGACCTTCGGGCGCGAGGTGGCGGCAAAGGAACTGCGCCCCACCCTTGAAACCATGCTCCAGGAGGTCGCCGCCATCCGCGGCGAGGCCGTGGAAGATACGCGCCGCGAGGCGGCCGCCGCCTACGTGGAACTCTACGGCGCGGCGCTGTGAACGGCATAGCGCCGGAATGGCAACAAAAGCGCCGGAAGCGCTCCCCGTTGGGGGATGTCGCTCCCGGCGCTTTTGTCGTCTGCGTCTCACAGCCTTCGCTTCATCTGCGCGATCTCGTAGCAGTTGGTGATGGTGGCGGCCTCGGCGCTTTCCAGCCGCTCACTCGCGCCCGTCATCGCCGCGTCGAGCTTTTGCGCCGCCTCGCGCGCCTCGCGCAGCGCCGCGTCCAGCGCTTCGTTTGCGCGCGTCACCGCCGCGCCGATGGCGCCGAGCTGTTCGCCGCGCTTTGCCGCGCTCCCGCCCAGTTCGTTCAGACTTCCGTTCGTTGCCAGCGCGGCCGCTTCCAGATGCCGGAGCTGTTCGCCGAGCGCTTCCAGCTGCTCGCCTCCCTGCGTCAGCCGTCCGTCCAGCAGCGCCAGATGGGCTTCCAACTGCTCAAAGCGCGCTTCCAGCGCCACCTGCTCTGTGGGCCGGGTTTCCCGCGGTTGCGCGCGCGCTTCCAGCGCGTCCAGCCGCGTCTCCACGCGCTCCAACTGCTTGTCCACGGCGTCCAGCCGCGCTTCCACGGCGGCCTTCAAAGAGCGTATTTCCGTTAAGATGAGTTTCACGCCTTCGCTCATAAAGCACCTCCGGCATTTGTATATACTGCCGATATTGTATCATATCCCCGCTTTTGGGTCAAGATTTCCGCTCGACGATGGAAACGTCGTCCACGGCCGCGCGCAAGAGTTCCGGCAGGGGATTGCGCGCGTCCAGCCAGGCGCGGCGCAGTTCCCCGTCGAACAGCACGGGCATGCGCGCGTGCACGCGCGCCGCCTCCGCCGTCGCTTCGCGGGTGAGGATGACGAAGCGCTTTTCCCCGTCCGTCTCCCGGCGCCAGAGGCCGGCCATATAGATTGCGCCGCCCGGCCGGGCAAAGGCGTAGCGGCGTTTTTGTTCGCCGCCCCATTCGTAAAAGCCGCTCGCCGGCAAAAGGCAGCGCCCTGCGCCGCAGAACATCGCTTTTTCCTGCGCCGTCTCGCTGCGGGCGTTGATGACCGCCCGCCCGCCGCCAGGGCGCGCAAAGCCCCAGCGCATGGAAAGTATGCGCCCGTCCGCCAGCGCCGGCGCGCGGTCGGTGGGGAAGATGTCGCCGCAGATTTTCGCGCCTTCCTCCCGCGCCTCGAGCGTTTCCAGTATGCGCAGAAGCGCCGCGTCGGAAATGTCGCGCTCCAGAAAATAGCGTCCGCACATGGGCGTTCCTCCTTTGCCTTCGCGCCCTCATTATAGCATTTTCCCGGGATGGCGTAAATATTAGTGGAAAGTAACAGAGTGTAAAAATTTGCATATGATATATAAGATTTCATATGTCCATATGCCGGAAATTTATATATCTCCGGCCATTTGGCGGGCTTCAGGGCGAAAACGGCGCAAATTCCCTCGCTATATTTACCCATTTTCCCCTTGACCACAAATGAAAGTTTGAAATATAATATACATATAGGCATGCCCGCATGCCAGATCGCCATCTTCCCGAATCGGCGATTTCCTACTATGATTAATGGCGGGAATAAACACACTCAATAAGGGCTACGCGCTCAGAGAAAGGAAAGCTGCTATGAAGACCAAGATCACCGTCATCGGAGCGGGCAACGTCGGCTCCACCATCGCTTTCATGATGTCTGTCCAGCACACGGCGGACGAGGTCGTAATCGTCGACATCAACCAGGAGAAGGCGCTCGGCGAGGCCATGGACATCCGTCAGGGCACGCCTTTGACCGCGCAGCCTGTGTCCGTCTATGCCGGCACCTATGAGAGCGCCGCCGGTTCGGACATCGTCATCATCACCTCCGGTATCCCCCGCAAGCCCGGCCAGACGCGCATGGACCTTGCCCAGACCAATGTCAACGTCATCAAGGACATCGCTCCGCAGATCACCAAGTACTGCCCGGACGCCACCTATATCATCGTCTCCAACCCGGTGGACATCCTCACCTACGTGTTCCACAAGGTTTCCAACATCCCGCATGAGCGCATCATCGGCTCCGGTACGCTTCTGGACACCGCCCGCCTGCGCGCCCGCCTTGCCGAGTATCTGAACGTCAGTGAAAAGAACGTCCATGCCTACGTGTTCGGCGAGCACGGCGAGACTTCCTTCATCCCCTGGTCCATCGCCCAGGTCAGCACCATCAACCTGCTGGAGTACAAGGATCTCATCAAGCTGCGCACCGGCATCCTCACTGACCTCGACTTTGACGAGATCGAAAACTACATGCGCGCTTCCGGCGCCAAGATCATCAAGCGCAAGGGCGCTACCTACTACGCCATCGCCATGTCGGTGTGCGGCATCTGCGATTGCCTGTTCGGCTCCGTCAACGCCGTAGCCACCGTTTCTTCGATGCTCAATGGCGAGTATGGCATCGACGACGTCTGCCTGAGCCTGCCCATCCTCATCGCCGACGGCGAGATCCGCGGCCGCATCCTCCCGCGCCTGACCGACGCCGAGATGGAAAAGCTGCACGCCAGCGCCAACGCCCTCAAGAACGTCATCAACACGCTCACCATCTAAAGCGAACAGCGCGCGATCGGCGGAGCCCTTTGGCCCCGCCGGTCTTTCCGCGTTTTTCAGACCAGCACAATTTTGACCCGACGGAAGGAGCACGAGCATGGAATACCGCATCGAACGCGACTCGATGGGCGAGATGAAGGTGCCCGCCGACCGCTACTGGGCCGCGCAGACGCAGCGCAGCCATGAGAACTTCAAGATCGGCACCGAGGTCATGCCCCGCGAGATCACCCACGCCTTCGGCATCCTCAAGAAGGCCGCCGCCCTGGCCAACCACAAGGTCAAGCCCGAGCGCATGGACGACAAGCGCGTCAAGGCCATCTGCGCCGCCTGCGACGAAGTCATCGCCGGCAAGCTCAACGACCACTTCCCCCTCGTGGTGTGGCAGACGGGCAGCGGCACGCAGTCCAACATGAACGCCAACGAAGTCATCGCCAACCGCGGCAATGAGATCGCCGGCGAAAAACTGCTCCACCCCAACGACGATATCAACATGTCCCAGTCCTCCAACGATACCTTCCCCACGGCCATGCACATCGCCGCGGTGCTGGGCATCGAGGATCTTCTCTTCCCGGCCATGGACAAACTCACCGAGACGTTCCGCCGCCTGGAAAAGGAAAATGACGACGTGGTCAAGAGCGGCCGCACCCATTTGCAGGACGCCACGCCCATCAAGTTCTCCCAGGAGATCAGCGGCTGGCGCAACATGCTGGAAAAGACCCGCAAGATGCTCGAAGCGGCGCTGCCGGGCCTCAAGGAGCTGGCGCTGGGCGGCACGGCCGTGGGCACGGGCCTCAACTGCCCCAAGGGCTTTGCCGAGGAAGTCGCCCATCAGGTGAGCGAGATCACCGGCAAGCAGTTCGTCACCGCCGAAAACAAGTTCCACGCCCTCACCTCCAAGGACGATCTGGTCTTCGCCCACGGCGCGCTCAAGGCGCTGGCGGCGAACCTGATGAAGATCGCCAACGACGTGCGCTGGCTGGCCTCCGGCCCCCGTTGCGGCCTGGGCGAGATCCACATCCCGGAAAACGAGCCCGGCTCCTCCATCATGCCCGGCAAGGTCAACCCCACCCAGTGCGAAGCGCTGACCATGGTGGCCGTGCAGGTCATCGCCAACGACGTGGCTGTGGGCATGGCCGCCTCGCAGGGCAACTTTGAACTCAACGTGTTCATGCCGGTGTGCATCTACAACTTCCTCCAGTCCGTGCGGCTGCTTGCCGACGCCATGGTGTCGTTTAACGACAACTGCGCCGTGGGCATCACCGCCAACCGCGAGAAGATGGCCCACAACCTGCACAATTCCCTGATGCTGGTCACGGCCCTCAACCCCTACATCGGCTATGACAACGCGGCCAAGACCGCCAAGAAGGCCTTCAAGGAGAACATCTCCCTCAAGGAAGCGTGCGTGGCGCTGGGCTTCCTCACCGCGGAGAAGTTCGACGAGGTCTTCCATCCCGAACAGATGGTCTGACGCAGGCTCGCCTGCGCTGAACGATGGCCCCGGCGGGCGCCCTTGTCCGCCGAGGCCATGGCACCCTTCGCCGGCCCATGGCCGCGCGAGAAAAACCACGCAAAAGGAGCATGCCCAATGCGCTATTCTTACTACCCCGGATGCACGCTCAAGACCCGGGCCAAGGAGCTGGACAGGTACGCCCGCCTGTCCGCCGCCGCCCTGGGCGCGGAGCTTGAGGAGTTGCCGGAATGGCAGTGCTGCGGCGCGGTGTATCCCATGGCAAAGGATGAGATCGCCACGCGCCTGTCCGCCGTGCGCGCCCTGATGAGCGCCCGCGACCTTGGCACGACGCTCGTCACCGTGTGCTCGGCCTGCCACAACGTCCTCAAGCGCGCCAACGAGGATCTCAAGGCGGATGAGAATTTCCGCACCAAGGTCAACAACTACGTCGCCCCCGAAGTCCCCTACGCCGGGGAAGCGAAGGTCATCCACTATCTGGAGATGCTGCGCGACGAGATCGGCTTCGACGCCGTCAAGGAAAAGGTCGTCAATTCCTTCAAGGGCAAGAAGATCGCCGCCTACTACGGCTGCCTGCTTCTGCGCCCCGGCAAGGTCATGGCCTTTGACGATCCGGAGAATCCCCGCGTCATCGAGGATTTCATCGCCTCCATCGGCGCCACGCCCGTCCTCTACGGCCAGCGCAACGAGTGCTGCGGCGCCTATGTGACGCTGGAGGACAAAGCGCAGGCGCAGAAGAGCGCCAGGCGCATCCTCGATTCCGCCAGGGCCGCGGGCGCGGAGATGATCGTCACCGCCTGCCCGCTGTGTATGTACAACCTCACGGCCAACGCGCCCGAGGGTGCGGTGCCCGTCAAGTATTTCACCGAGCTTCTCGCCGAGGCTCTGGGCGTAAAGGAGGTTCAGGCATGAGCGGACACGTGAATCTGAAGGACACCGTTCTGGAGATCAGCGGCGTCAATCCCCGCAAGTGCATGCAGTGCGGCAAGTGCTCGGGAACCTGCCCGGCTTACGGCGAGATGGAGTACCATCCGCATCAGTTCGTCACCATGGTCGATCGCGGCCAGATCGAAAAGCTGATGGCCTCGCCCTCCTTGTACCGCTGCCTTGCCTGCATGGCGTGCCTCGAGCGTTGCCCGCGCGGCGTTGAACCGGCCAAACTGGTCGAGGCCGTGCGCCTGCTCGTCATCCGCCAGCAGGGACAAAACCACATGACCGGCGACGATATCCCGGAAAAACTCGATCCCGAGCTTCCCCAGCAGGCGATCGTCGCGGCCCTGCGCAAGTACGGCAAATAGAGGAGAGATACGACTATGCAGAAAATCGGCGTCTTTGTTTGCTGGTGCGGAAGCAACATCGCGGGCACGGTGGACGTGCACGCGGTTGCCGAGGCCATGAAGAACGTTCCGGGCGTCGTCTACGCCACGGATTATCAGTATATGTGCTCCGAGGTCGGCCAGCAGAAGATCCGCGAAGCGATCGCGGAATACGGACTGACCGGCGTCGTGGTGTGCTCCTGCTCGCCGCGCATGCACGAGGCCACCTTCCGCAAGACCGCGGAAAAGGCCGGGCTCAACCCCTACATGGTGGAGATCGCTAACATCCGCGAGCAGTGCTCCTGGATCCACAAGGATAAGGAAGTCGGCACCGAGAAGGCCATCACACTTGCCAAGGCGGCGGTGGCCAAGGTGCTCAAGAACGCGCCGCTCACCGCCGGTACCAGCCCCGTCATCAAGCGCGCGCTGGTCATTGGCGGCGGCATCGCCGGCATCCAGACCGCGCTCGACATCGCCGACGCGGGCTTTGAAGTGGACATCGTCGAAAAATCGCCCACCATCGGCGGCCGCATGGCGCAACTGGACAAGACCTTCCCGACCCTGGACTGCGCGGCCTGCATCCTCACCCCGAAGATGGTGGACGCCGCCCAGAGCGAGAAGATCGACATCATCTCCTACGCCGAGGTCGAAAAAGTCTCTGGCTTCGTGGGCAACTTCACCGTCACCATCCGCAAAAAGGCGCGCTATGTGGACACCACCAAGTGCACCGGCTGCGGCGCGTGCATGGAGAAATGCCCCTCCCGCAAGGGCAAGAACGAGTTCAACATGGGCCTGAACACGCGTACGGCCATCTATATCCCGTTCGCGCAGGCCATCCCCAACGTCGCCTGCATCGATCCCGAGCAGTGCATCAAGCTTAAGACCGGCAAGTGCGGCCTGTGCGAAAAGGTCTGCACCGCGGGCGCCATCGACTACAAGCAGCAGGATGAGGTCATCGAGCGCCAGTACGGCGCCATCGTCGCCGCCACGGGCTTCAAGCCCATCGACCTTGACGGCTTTGACGAGTACGGCTACAACACCTGCAAGGACGTCGTCACCTCTCTGGAGTTCGAGCGCATTATGAACGCCGCCGGCCCCACCAAGGGCCAGCTTGTGCGCCCCTCCGACGGCGAGCATCCGCATGAGATCGTCTTTATCCAGTGCGTCGGCTCCCGCTGCTCGGACGATGCCGGCAAGGGCAAGCCCTACTGCTCGAAGATCTGCTGCATGTACACCGCCAAGCACGCCATGCTCGTGCGCGACAAGTACCCGGATGTCAACGTCCACGTCTTCTACATCGACGTGCGCACCCCCGGCAAGAACTTCGACGAGTTCTACCGCCGCGCGGTGGAGCAGTACGGCGTGGAGTACATCAAGGGCATGGTCGGCAAGGTCTGGGAGCAGGACGGCAAATTGATGGTGCAGGGCAGCGACCTGATCAACAACGAGCAGCGCCTCATCGCCGCCGACATGGTGGTGCTGGCCGCGGCCATCGAGCCCAACCCCGGCGCGCGCGATCTGGCGACGATGTTGACCGCCTCCATGGACACCAACGATTTCTTCACCGAGGCGCATCCCAAACTCCGCCCCGTGGAGAGTCCGACCGCCGGCGTGTTCCTCTCCGGCGTCTGCCAGGGCCCCAAGGACATTCCGGAAACCGTGGCCCAGGCGGGCGCGGCGGCCTCGAAGGTCATCGGCCTTCTGGCCAAGGATCATCTGGTCACCAACCCCTGCGTGGCCCATTCCAACGAGCTTCTGTGCAACGGCTGCTCGCAGTGCGAGAAGGTCTGCCCCTACGGCGCCATCACCTACGTGGACAAGGAAGTCCGCGGTCCCGGCGTGCGTGAGGTTCGCCGCATCGCCCAGGTCAACGAGGCCGTCTGCCAGGGCTGCGGCGCCTGCACCGTGACCTGCCCGTCCGGCGCGATGGACCTCAAGGGCTTCGCCAACCGACAGATCATTGCGGAGGTGGACGCGATATGCAAAGCACAGTAAAGGAGTTCAAGCCCCTCATCGTGGCCTTCTGCTGCAACTGGTGCAGCTATGCGGGCGCCGATCTGGCCGGCTCCAGCCGCCTGAGCTATCCCGCGGATGTGAAGATCATCCGCGTGCCCTGCTCCTGCCGCGTGAACCCGCTGTTCATACTGCGCGCCTTCCAGCGCGGGGCCGACGGCGTGATCCTCTGCGGCTGCCATCCGGGCGACTGCCACTATACCAGCGGCAACTACTATGCCCGCCGCCGCATGACGCTTCTGTTCAGCATGCTGGACTATCTGGGCGTCGACCGCCGCCGCGTGCGCGTGGAGTGGGTCTCCGCCGCCGAGGGCGCGCGCTTCGCCAGCGTCATGAACGACTTCGCCGCCACCATCCACGAGCTGGGTGAGAATGTGAAGCTGGAGGATCTGAGATGCAAGCAGTAGCTGAAAAAGTCATCGCGCGCGCAAAAGAGCTCCTCGCCTCCGGCGAAGTGCAGCGCGTTCTGGGTTGGGAAAAGGGCGAGTTCGATTACGAGCGCACCCCCGCCCTGTTTGAACAAGGCAACATCGACAAACTGGTCTACGACAAATTCTGCGCGGCCAACCTCTCCAAAAAACTGGTCGAGGTCTCCAAACTGGAAGGCAAGACGCTGGCGCTGATCAAGCCCTGCGATTCCTTGAGCCTCAACCAGCTCCTCTGCGAGCACCGCGTCAAGCGCGAGAACATCTACGTGCTGGGCGTGGGCTGCAAGGGCATGGAGGGCAAGGACGGCCTGTGCATGAAGTGCGAGTTCTGCAAGGGCAAGACCTTTGCCATCTCTGATGAAGTCATTGACGACGAATCCTGCCGCGAGGCGCCCCAAAGCGACCGCTTCGCCGCCGTGCGCGAACTCGAGGAAAAGACCCCCGAGGAGCGCTACGCCTTCTGGCGCAGCGAGCTTTCCAAGTGCATCCGCTGCAATGCCTGCCGCAACGTCTGCCCGGCCTGCACGTGCATCAAGTGCGTGTTTGACAACCCGGATTCCGGCGTCGCCGCCAAGGCCAACGTCGATACCTTCGAGGAGAACCAGTTCCACATCATCCGCGCCTTCCACGTGGCCGGTCGCTGCACGGACTGCGGCGAGTGCTCGCGCGTGTGCCCGCAAGGTATCCCGCTGCACCTTCTGAACCGCAAGTTCATCAAGGATATGGACACGCTCTATGGCGACTATCAGGCCGGCGAGGACGCCGAGGCGCGCCACCCGCTCATCAACTTCACCAAGGCCGACGCGGAGCCTTCCGTCGTCCTGAACAGGGGGGAATAGCATGCTGAAGCTGAAAATTGCCAACGCGGACGCGCTGTACTCCCGCATCAGCGATTCCGCGAAGCTCTACCTGCCGGTGAAGCGCGCCGGTCAGGTCAACTACGACCTCTGGGAAAGCGGCTGTGAAGTCACGCTTGGGGAAATGACCGTCAAGTCCCCCAAGGATCTGTTCTTCCCCCAGAGCGAGGACCTCATGGCCTTCCGCGTTTCGGGCAAGAGCATCGAGATCGAAAACCCCGAACTTCCCACCGAGCCGTTCGTGCTCTTCGGCGTGCGCGCCTGCGACGCCCGCAGCTTCGACGTGCTCGACCGCGTCTTCCTCTCCGATCCCGTGGACAGCTACTATGAGGCCCGCCGCAACTGCGGCACCGTGGTCTCTCTGGGCTGCCTTGAGCCTCTGCGCGAGACATGCTTCTGCTCCGTGTTCGGCATCGACCTTGCCGAGCCGGAAGGCGACGTGCAGGCCTGGGTGCTGGGCGACGAGATGTACTTGAATGCCAAGACCGAAAAGGGCGAAAAGCTGCTTTCCGCCGTCAAGGACCTCTGCGAGGAGACGGACGGCGCGCCGCTTGCCGCCGCCAAGGACGAGGCCCGCGCCAGGATGGCGAAAACCCCGCTTGCCGACCTCGACCTCACCGGCTTTGACGGCGAGCACATGATGGAGAAGTTCAACGCCCCCGAGTGGAAGGACCTCTATCAGGCATGTCTGGGCTGCGGCACCTGCACGTTCGTCTGCCCCACCTGCCAGTGCTACGACATCCGCGACTTTGACACCGGAAGCGGCGTGCAGCGGTACCGCTGCTGGGACAGCTGCATGTACTCCGACTTCACCATGATGGCGCACGGCACCAACCGCAAGACGCAGATGGAGCGGTTCCGTCAGCGGTTCATGCACAAGCTGGTGTACTTCCCCGCCAACAACGAGGGCATGTACTCCTGCGTGGGCTGCGGCCGCTGCGTCGCCAAGTGCCCGATGCACCTGCACATCGCCAAGGTGATCCGCACGCTGGGAGGGAAGAAACAATGAACAACAACGCTCTGATCCCCACCATCGGCGTGGTCACGGCCATCCGCCGCGATACGCCGGACGTCAAGACCTTCACGGTCGTGCGCGCGGACACCGGCACGGGCGTGTGCTTCAAGCACATGCCGGGCCAGTGCGCGATGCTCTCCATCCCGGGCGTGGGCGAGGCGATGTTCTCCATCACCTCGTCGCCCACCTGCACCGACCACATGGAGTTCTCCATCAAAAAGTGCGGCTGCCTGACCGAATGGCTCCACCAGATGGACGTCGGCCAGCAGATCACCGTGCGCGGCCCCTACGGAAACGGCTTCCCCGTGACCACGGAGCTCAAGGGCAAGGACCTTCTGTTTATCGCCGGCGGCATCGGCCTTGCGCCCTTGCGCAGCGTGATCGAATACATGCTGGCCAACCGCGAGGACTACGGCCACATCGACATCGTCTACGGCTCCCGCTCCAAGGACGACCTTGTGGACATAGACATCATCCGGAACGAGTGGATGAAGGCCCCGAATGTGGACGTGCACCTGACCATCGACCGCCCGCAGGAGGGCTGGGACGGCCACGTGGGCTTCGTGCCCGCCTACGTCACCGAGCTGGGCTTTGACCCGAACAAGACGGTGCTGGTCTGCGGCCCGCCGATCATGATCAAGTTCGTCCTGCAGGCGCTGGGCGAATTGGGCTTTGAAAAGACGCAGGTCTACACCACGATGGAGCTTCGCATGAAGTGCGGCGTGGGCAAGTGTGGCCGGTGCAACATCGGCTCCAAGTACGTCTGCAAGGACGGCCCCGTCTTCCGCTTTGACCAGCTCGACGAGCTGCCGGACGAATACTGATGGAGGGCTGAACCATGGCTGATAAAATGATCACGGTCTATTTGATGGGCAAGAAATACGAAGTGCCGGAGAGCCTGACCATCATGGGCGCTCTGGAATACGCGGGCTACGAACTCAAGCGCGGCTGCGGCTGCCGCAACGGCTTCTGCGGCGCCTGCGCCACCGTCTACCGCGTCAAGGGCTCCTCGGAGCTGAAGATGTGCCTGGCCTGCTCCACCAAGGTGGAGGAGAACATGTACGTGGCCACGCTGCCGTACTTCCCCCTGGTCAAGCAGGTCTACGACATCGAGAAGGTGCGCCCGCAGGAGCAGATCATGATGCAGCTCTACCCGGAGATCTACAGCTGCATCGGCTGCAACGCCTGCACCAAGGCCTGCCCGCAGAGCCTCAACGTCATGCAGTACATCGCCTACGCCCAGCGCGGCGAGTTCAAGAAGTGCGCCGAGGAGTCCTTTGACTGCGTCATGTGCGGCATCTGCTCCTCCCGCTGCCCGGCCGGCATCTCCCACCCGCAGGTGGCTCTGCTGGCCCGCCGCCTGAACGGCAAGTACATCGCGCCCGAGGCCAAGCACCTCACCGAGCGCGTCAAGGCCATCGAGGAAGGCGAGTTCAACGCCCTCATCGAGGACATCATGCAGAAGCCGATCGACGAGATCAAAGAGCTCTACAACAACCGCGAAATCGAGAAGTAAGGGGGCTTGACCAATGTATTCTCAGGACATGCTCGCATCCATTAAAAAGGTGGAAGCCACCCGCGCTTCGCGCATCGGGGTGGAGCCGCGCCGCATGAGCGCCGAGGAAAAGGACGCGCTTTTGAAGGAATTTCACCCGGACTACCGCGACGTAGGCTTCGATACCCTGCGCGTGGGCGTCAACAAGGGCGACAAGGTGCCTGTCGAGCTGCGCGCGCTGCTGGAGGGCAAGAGCCGCGTTTCCGGCCTCGACCTCGACCTTGAGCATCCCGATTACGATGTGGACGTGCTGATCATCGGCGGCGGCGGCGCGGGTTCCTCCGCGGCGGTCATGGCGCACGAGAACGGCGCCAACGTGATGATCGTCACCAAGCTGCGCATCGGCGACGCCAACACCATGATGGCCGAGGGCGGCATTCAGGCTGCCGACAAGGCCAACGACTCGCCCGCCCAGCATTACCTCGACGCCTTTGGCGGCGGCCACTACGCGGCCGTGCCCGAGCTTCTGCGCAAGCTGGTCATGGATGGCCCCGGCGCGGTCAAGTGGCTCAACGAACTGGGCGTGGAGTTTGACAAGGCCGAGGACGGCACCATGATCACCACCCACGGCGGCGGCACCTCCCGCAAGCGCATGCACGCGGCGGCGGACTACTCCGGCGCGGAGATCATGCGCACGCTGCGCGACGAGGTCTGGAACCGCGAGATCCCGGTGGTGGACTTCACCGCCGCCATCGAGCTGATCCTCGATGAAAACGGCCACGCCGCCGGCGCGGTGCTGCTCAACATGGAAACGGGCCGCCACCTCATCGCTCGCGCCAAGACCGTCATCATCTCCACCGGCGGCGCGGGACGCCTGCACTATCAGGGCTTCCCCACCTCCAACCACTACGGCGCCACCGCCGATGGCCTCATCCTCGGCTATCGCGCGGGCGTGCCGCTCCTTTACGCCGACACCCTCCAGTACCATCCCACCGGCGCGGCCTATCCGCTGCAGATCTACGGCGCGCTGGTCACGGAAAAGGTGCGTTCCATGGGCGCCATGCTCATCAACGCCGAGGGCGAAGCCTTCATGCACCCGCTAGAGACCCGCGACGTGTCCGCCGCTTCCATCATCCGCGAGTGCAAGGCCCGCGGCAAGGGCGTGACCACGCCCGAAGGCCAGGCCGTGTGGCTCGATACGCCGATGATCGACATGATCCACGGCGAAGGCACGCTGGAAAAGCGCCTGCCCGCCATGCTGCGCATGTTCCTCAAGTACGGTATCGACATGCGCAAGGTGCCGATCCTCGTCTACCCGACGCTGCACTACCAGAACGGCGGCCTGCGCGTCAACGATCAGTGCGAGAGCTGCATCCCCGGCCTCTTCGTGGCCGGCGAGGCCGTCGGCGGCATCCATGGCCGCAACCGCCTGATGGGCAACTCCCTGCTCGACGTCATCGTCTTTGGCCGTCAGGCCGGCATCTCCGCTGCCAAGGCCTGCAAGGACGTGCATCTGGGCAAGCCCACGCTCGAGCATGTGAACAAGTTCATGGCCGAGATGAAGGCCGCCGGCATCGAGCCGACCGAGGAATCGCCGAAGCTGCTGCCGCACTACGCGCGCACCGGCGACGCCAAGTAAACCCTTCAAAGCCAAGCGCCGTCTCCCCACCCGGGAGGCGGCGCTTTTGCTGTTCTCGCCGTTTTTTAATCTGCGCTCGACCAAATATCCGTTGCATTCCCGCCCCACACTTGCTATAATGATAGAACTACCTCTAAAATCAAAATGGCTTTTTCCGCCTGCCCCCCCACAAGGAGGTCTTGGATGTTTTCCCGCTTGCTGTCGCAGATCCCCGCCTTCTTCGGCCTCGTGCTGCGCTTTGGCATCATCTGTCTGGTGATGGGGCTCTTGTGCTTCCTCATCGGCGAAATGATGCCGCGCAAGAACTTTGACTACCGCGTTTTCCCCTATGCCTGCCACGGTTGGGAGCGAAACGGCGATATCTATTTGAAACTGGGCATCAACCGCTGGAAGGACAAAGTGCCGGACATGAGCCGCTATATACCGCACACCTTCCGCAAGAAGATTGGCGTCATGCGCAGCCCCGAGCACGTCGAGGGCCTGATCCGCGAGACCTGCGTGGCGGAACTCGTCCACGTGGTGCTCATCCTTCTCAGCCCCATGTTCCTCGTGTTGCTGCCTCGGGGTTGGAACTGGATCTGCATGCTGCTCTACGATCTCTTCGGCAACCTGCCCTTCATCCTCATCCAGCGCTACAACCGCCCGCGCTTGGTGATCCTCCTCGAGCGCCAGCGCGAATTGCAGGCCATACAGGCGGCCAAAAAAGCCGCCCGGGCGACTTGCTAACGCCAAACGCCTCCCGAAAAGGAGGCGCTTTTTGCGCCGTCAACGCTCTTTGCCGACACTTGGCGACCGCAAATGTACATCTTGGCGCTTTTCCCTATGCATCGGGCACGCAAATTGCTATACTGATGCTGCCGGGCGACCGGCAGGGAAGCGGGCCAGGGCGCAGGCGGGCGACTGGTGGAGGGGTAACAGGGAAGGACCACCGCCGGCCATCGAAAACCCGCTTCCCTTTATTCTCTCCAAAAGACGGCAAGGCCCGCGGAATTTTCCGCGGGCCCTTCCGGAAAAGAGAACTCACTGGCTGTTGTTGGCTTCCACGTGGGCGCGCATGTATTCGCGCACGGGCATCATGGCGTCGTAATCCTCCGCGGCGCAGGAAAAGTGGTAGGCGTAGATCTTCGTGCCGACGCCGGTGAGGATCGCCATGCCCTCGATCACCTGATCGCCCTTGTAGCCGCGATAGATCGTCGAAAAAGCCGATTTGCCCATGAAGGCCACGTCGGTGATGAGGTTGCCGATCTCGTAGCGGTCAAACTGCGTAAAAATGGCGGTGATGAACGAGGAGAGTTGGCGGGTCAGCTCATCGTCGTTCGGGCGGTCATCGAGCTGCTTGACCGATACCGCCATGCGCGCGGGAATGTCGCCTTCGGCCACGGGCTCCTGATAGCAGATGGTGCGCCGACCCGGCGTCTGCTCCCAGTGCGAAGGATAGGAAAAGCGCACGCCCAGCGTGTCGTTGCTGATCACCGCATAGGTGTATTCGGAGATCGACAGGCCGATGGAGCCGACGCCTGCCGTGGGCGTTGGCGAGGTGATGGTGGCGGCGAATATGTCTTCCTCCGCGCGCGCGCAGCCAAAGAGCAGCAAAAGCGCCATCAGCGCCGTGCAAATGCGTTTCAAGGATGCGTTCCTCCCCAAGATAAGTCCTGAAAACATTGTATCATCTTTTGCCCCGCCCGTCAAATCCGCCGAGAAAACCGCTTGCCTGCAGCCGCGCGGCGCAGTCCGTCAATTCCTCCGCCGGCCGCACCAGCGCGAAGCGCACATGGCCCTTTCCGCGCGAGGCAAAGGCGCTGCCGGGCGTGCAGAGGATACCGGTGCGCTGAAACAGTTCGGTGACGAAGGCCTCGTCGTCCTCCCAGCCGCGCGGCGTCTTCGCCCAGACGAACATCGTCCCCTTGGCGTCGGGCACTTCCCAACCGGCGGCGGTGAAGCTGTGGCAGAGCGCGTCGCGGCGGCGCTGGTATTCCGCGCGCTGGCGGACGACGCCCTCCTGCGGCCCGTCCAGCGCGGCGATGGCGGCGCGCTGCGCCACATAGAACAGGCCGTAGTCGATCTGCGTGCGCAAAGCGCGGAAGCGCTCGAGGATGGCCTTGTTGCCGAGCAAAAACGACAGACGCGCGCCGGTGAGGTTGTAGGTCTTGGAGAGGGAATTGAACTCCACGCCCACCTCCATGGCCCCGGGCACGCTCAAAAACGACATGCCCTCGTTGCCGTCAAAGACGATCTCCGAATAGGCGTTGTCGTGGACGATGCAGATGTTGTATTTGCGCGCGAAGGCCACCAGATCGTCGTAAAAGGCGCGCGGGGCCACCGCGCCCACGGGGTTGGCGGGGAAGGAGACGATCATCATCTTCGCCCGGCGCGCAATTTCCTCGTCGATGGCGGCAAGGTCGGGCAGATAGCCGCTTTGCTCGTCCAGCGGGTAATACGCCACCTCCGCGCCGCACAGCGAGGGGCCGATGGCGAAGATGGGGTAGCAGGGGTCGGGTACGAGCACCACGTCTCCGGGGTCGCAGAGTGCCATGGCGATGTGGGCGATGCCCTCCTGCGAGCCGTAGACGCTCATCACTTCATTTTCCGCCAGCGTGACGCCGTAGCGCCGCGCGTACCAGCGCTGTACCGCCTGCGTAAGTTCCGGCAGATCGCCCAGCGAGTACTTGTAATTCTCCGGGTCGAGCGCCGCCTGCGCAGCCGCCGCGCGTATGTGCTCGGCCACGGGAAAGTCTGGCGTGCCCACGGAAAGGTCGCACACCCACTCGCCGCGCGCAAGCCGCTCCCCTTTCAGGTCTTTGAGGACGTTGAAGATGTTGGGCTGAAAGCGCAGCGCGCGCCGGGAAAACTGCCAGTCCATGCTCTTTTGCTCCTTTGAAGGCGCGCCCCGCCCGCAGGACACGGACGGGGCGCGCGGTATGCGTCAGTGGTTGCCCTTCTGGCTGTCGCGCTCGCGCAGTTCCACGCGGCGGATCTTGCCGGAGATGGTCTTGGGAAGTTCGTCCACAAATTCGATGACGCGCGGGTACTTGTACGGCGCGGTCAGCTTCTTGACGTGGTTCTGAAGCTCCTTTTTCAGTTCTTCGCTCGGCTCGTAGCCCTTTTTGAGCACGATGGTGGCTTTGACGATCTGGCCGCGCACCGGATCGGGCACGCCGGTGATGGCGGTCTCCACCACGGCGTCGTGCTCCATTAGCGCGCTCTCCACCTCAAACGGCCCGATGCGGTAGCCGGAGGACTTGATGACGTCGTCGGCGCGGCCCACGTACCAGTAATAGCCCCACTCATCGCGCCAGGCGAGGTCGCGCGTGTGGTACATGCCGTCGTGCCAGACGGCCTTTGTGCCTTCCTCATCGCGGTAGTAGCCCAGGAACATGCCCACGGGCGTCTCGTACTGCGTGCGCACCACGATCTCGCCCACCTGACCGGCGGGGCAGCTCCTGCCGTCCTCATCGACGACGTCCACGTCGAACTGCGGCGAGGGCTTGCCCATGGAGCCGGGGCAGACCTTCATCCATGGGAAGGTGCCCACGGTGACGCACAGTTCCGTCTGCCCGAAGATCTCGCGCAGCTCGTGGCCGGTCAGTTCCTTCCACTTTTCAAACACCTCGGGGTTGAGCGGCTCGCCCGCCGTGGTGCAGTGCTGAATGGAAGAAAGGTCGTACTTGGACACGTCTTCGAGGATCATAAAGCGGTAGATGGTCGGCGGCGCGCAGAAGGTGGTCACCTTGTACTTTTCCAGCACCGCCAGCATGTCCTTGGGCACGAACTTTTCAAAATCGTAGACCATGATGGCCGAGCCCGCCAGCCACTGGCCATAGAGTTTACCCCACACGGACTTCATCCAGCCGGTTTCCGAGACGGTGAGATGCAAGCCGCCGTCGACGCACTGATGCCAGAACACCGCCGTCTGGATATGTCCCAGGGGGTAGTCGAAATTGTGGCCGACCATCTTGGGCATGCCGGACGTGCCGGAGGTGAAGTACAAAAGCATGATGTCGTCGTGCTTGAGCGGCTCCGCCGGGCGGGGGAACTCGTCGGACTCCCTGGCCAGTAGCGCCTCAAAGTCCAGCCAGCCCTCGCGCGCGCCATCGACGATGAGCAGCTTTTCCACCGTCGGGCAGTCGGGCATGGCCTCCTCGCAGCTGGCGGCGAAGCAGCCTTCCGCGGAGGTGACCACCATCTTGATGCCGGCGCAGTTGGCGCGGTAGACGATGTCCTTTTTGGTCAAAAGATGCGTCGCGGGTACAGCCACCGCGCCGATGCGGCACAGGGCCATGATGGCGATCCAGAAGGTGTAGTGCCGGCGCAAAACCAGCATCACCTTGTCGCCCTTCTGGATGCCCAGACGGACAAAGAGGTTGGCCGCCTGCTTGGAAAGGCGGGAGATCTCGGCAAAGGTGAAGGCGCGCTCGCGGCCGTCCATGTGCGCCCACTGCAGGGCGCGCTTGTCCGGCTCTTCCTCGGCGATGACGTCGAGCACGTCGTAGGCAAAGTTGAAGTTCTCGGGAACGTTGATGCGGAAATTGTGCAGAAAATCCTCATAGGAGCCGAATTCCGGCTTCCTCAAAAAGCGTTGGTAGAGCGTCATGGCGTCTGTTGACCTCCGGTTATTTGATGACCACGGCGATGAAACGGCAGTCCGTCTCAACGGCATACATGGCGTGGGGGATGGACGAATCGTAATAGATGGAGTCGCCCGGGCCGAGATAGACCTCGTTGCCCGCCAGCACGATCTTCATGTGGCCGGTGAGCACGTAGTCAAACTCCTGCCCCTCATGGTCGTGCGCGGTCTTGGGCGCGCCCGTGGGGTCGTATTCCACGGTGACGATGAACGGCTCCGCCTTCTTGTCGCGGAAGTTGTAGGCCAAGTGTTCGTAATGGTAGGCCTTGCGGCGGTCGAACGCCAGCCCCTTGCCCGCGCGTGTGAGGATGTAGCCCTTGAGTTTCGGGCTTTCGCCGGTGAGGAGGTCAGAAATATCTACACCCAGCGTCGATGCGATGTTGAACAGGTGGCTGAAGGAGAAATCCCTTTCGCCCGCCTCGTAAGCGACATAATCCTCGAGCGGAACGCCCGAGCGCTCGGCGACCTCCTGCTGGGTGTAGCCCATAATCTCGCGCAGGTCGCATATTCGTATGGCGACGGCTTTGATGTTCTCGTTCATGGGGAAATTCCTCCTTTGTCTGATCTGCCGCCCGAAAAGCCGGACGGCGAATGGCGTTCTATCGTCCCGCGAAAACTCGCGCAAGACGCAACACCGCGGGCGGAATCTTTCCGCCCCGCCGGAGCGACTAATGCTCCGGCACTGTATCTCCATGCAGGGCGATCTGCTCGTTGAGCAGGTCGATGTCCCCGCAGCCGTGGGTGATGACCACGTCGCCCGCCTGCCAGTGGGCGCGCAGATAGGCTTCGGCGTCGTCGAACGTGGGGGTGAGCACCGCGTCCACGCCGCGCTCGCGCAAGGGGCCGATGAGCATCTCCGAGCGTATGTCGCCCGGGTCCTTCTCGCGCGCGGCGCAGATGTCCGTCACCAGCACTTTGTCGGCCTTGTCAAACGTCGTCAAAAACTGGTCAAACAGCGTCTTGGTGCGCGAATAGGTGTGCGGCTGCCACACGGCCCAGAGGGTCTTGTGCGGCTCCATGGCGGCGATGTCCAGCGCCGATTTGATCTCGGCGGGGTTGTGGCCATAGTCTGTATACACCTTTACGCCGTCGGTGACGCTGGTCAGTTCGTTGCGCCGGTGCGCGCCGCGGAAATTGTGCAGCGCCTCGGAAACCGCGTCCATCGGCAGATTGCGCGACTGCGCCACGGCGATGGCGGCCAGCGCGTCGAGCATGTTGGCCTCCCCGGGCACGCCGAGGGCGAATTCGCCGATGGGTTTCCCTTCCCAGAGGGCGGTGAAGCGGGCGCGGCCGTGTTCGTCGTAGCAAAGCCCTTCCGGCCGCAGCGTGTTTCCCTCGCCCAGCCCGTAGGTGATGTGGGGAAGGCCACTCTGCGCGATGACGCGCCTTACGCGCAGATCATCGCCCCAGCCGACGATGGATTTCGCCAGATGCGCGAACTGCAAAAACGTCGCTTCGATATCGTCAATGTCCTTGTAGCAGTCCAGATGATCCTCGTCGATGTTGAGGATGACCGCCACGGTGGGGTAGAAGTGCAAGAAACTGCGGTTGTACTCGCAGGCTTCGAGGATGAACTCGTCCCTGCCGCGCCGCGTGGAACCGCCGAGATAATCCAGTTCCCCGCCGATGTGCACGCTCGGGTCGCGCCCGGCGGTCAAAAACACCTGCGCCAGCATCGAGGTGGTGGTGGTCTTGCCGTGCGTGCCGCTGACGGCGATGGCGCATTGGCTGCCCTTCATTAGTTGTCCGATGAGGTCGCAGCGCTCCATCTGCGGTATGCCCAGCCGCGTAGCCTCGGCGCGCTCGGGGTTGTCCGGCGCGATGGCGGCGGAGTAAATGACCAGTTCCGCGCCGCGCACGTTTTCCGGCCTATGGCCGATGAGCACCTTCACGCCATGCGCTTCCAGCGCCTCGGTCTTGTGCGAGCGGGTGCGGTCCGAGCCGGATACCTCGTAGCCCTCGTCTTTCAAAAGGCCCGCCAGGCCCGACATGGAACTGCCGCCCACGCCGATCATGTGTACGCGCCTTACGTCGCGTATCTGCGTCATACCGTCCACCTCCGGCCCGCGGGGGGCTTTGTTCACTACATTATAGTCCAAAATACGCCCATAGCAAAGTTAAAATTTCGGATTTGCCCGAAAACCCGAACAAAAAGGATGGAAAAACGAGGGAATCCGAATTATAATGAAGAGCGATACACAAAATCTTCGGGAATGGAGGGCTTCGCGTGGACAAGATCAAGCGAAACGAACGCCTCAGCGCCATCGCGCGCCTGCTCACCGACGCGCCCAACCGCATACACACGCTGGGGGAATTCTGCGCGCTGTTCGACGCCGCCAAGTCCACCGTCAGCGAGGATATCGATCTGGTGTCCGAATCGTTCCGCCGCTTCGATCTCGGCAGTCTGGAAACGGTGGCCGGGGCCGCCGGTGGGGCGCGCTTCCGCCCCATCGTCGGCCGGGAACGCGCCGCGCGCGCGCTTGCGCAGTTGGCCGAACGCCTTGAGGAACCGGGCAGGATGCTGCCGGGCGGCTTCCTCTATACTTCGGACGTTACCAGCGAGCCGGACACCGCCCAGATGATCGGCGAGATCCTCGCCATGCAGTATTACGACCGCCAGCCGGATCTTGTGCTCACCATGGAAACCAAGGGCATCCCCATCGCCCTGATGACGGCGCGCGCCCTGGGCGTGCCGCTGGTCATCGCCCGCCGCGACAGCCGCGCCTACGAGGGCTCGGCGGTGAAGATCAACTACGTCTCCGGCGGCGACCGCATCGAGACCATGGCCCTCGCCCGCCGCGCCGTGCGCGCCGGCCAGCGCGCCCTCATCATCGACGACTTTATGAAGGGCGGCGGCACGCTGCAGGGCATGGTGGACATGATGCGCGAATTCCAGGCCGACGTGGTGGGCGTGGGCGTGATGATCGCCACGCGCGCGCCGGAAAAGAAACTCGTGGAGGGCGCGCGTTCGCTGCTTGTATTGGAGCGCTTCGACAAGGAGCGCGGCGCGGCCGTGGTGCGCCCGGCCGAACCCTATGCCCATGCATAAGGCAAAGGAGGAAACGACTTGGATATCGAAAGAATCGCTCAGTTCATCGCCGAGGTCACGGCGCTGCCCGGCGTGCCGGGCTATGAGGCGGGGGTGAACGGCCGCATCGCCGAATGGTTCCGCCCCCTGGCCGACGATGTGTTCAAGGATGAGCTGGAAAACCTCTACGCCCGCGTCGGCGCGGAGGGACGGGGCCCGCGCGTCATCGTCTGCGCCCATCAGGACGAGATCGGCCTCGTCGTCAGCAAGATCGAGGACGACGGCTGCCTGCGCATTTTCAAAAACGGTGGCGTCGATCCGCGCATCCTCCCCGGCATGGAGGTCAGCGTGCAGACGGCCTCCGGCCCGCTCTACGGCGTCATCGGCGCCAAGCCGCCGCAGTTGCTCACCAGCGAGGACCGCGAAAAAGCCCTCAAATTGGAAGATCTCTACGTGGACGTGGGCTATCAGGCCGAGGAAGTCCGCGCGCGCGTGCGCGTGGGCGACATGGTGGTCATGCTCGCGCCCTCTCTGCGCCTTGCCAACGGCTGCATGGCCGGCAAGACCATGGACGACCGCGCCAGCGTGGCGGCGATGCTCGTGGCCGCGGAACTGCTCTCCCAGCGCAGCGTTCCTGCCGAGACGTATTTTGTCTCCACCACGCAGGAGGAGATCGGCTCCGTGGGCGCGAAGTCGGCCGCTTTCCGCTTAAAGCCCGACCTCGCCATCGTCATCGACGTCACCCACGGCGAAGGCCCCGGCACCGGCAAGTGGGAGGCCTATCCCGTAAACAAGGTTACCGTCGCCCACGGCCCCAACATCCAGCCGAAATTGGAGAAGATCGCCGTGGAGGCGGCGAAGGAAAACGGCGTGGATACCGTCATGGAGGTCTGCACCGGCGTTACCGCCACCGACGCCTGCGAGACGCAGACCGCCGCGGGCGGCGTGCCGTCGCTGCTTCTGTCCATACCGCTCAAATACATGCACACATCCGTGGAGCTTTTGAAGCTGGACACCGTGCGGGAAACGGGTCGCCTCATCGCGCTGGTGATCGAAAAGATCGCCCGGGAATGGGAGGGATTTTCATGGTTCTAAAGGAACTTTGCCTGCTGCGCGGCATCAGCGGCGACGAGGGCCGCGTGCGCGATTTTATCAAAAGCCACATCGAGGCGCATGCCGACCGCATTTGGACAGACCCCATCGGCAACCTCATGGCCTATAAGAAAGGCACGGAGGGCAAAAAGCACGTCCTCCTCGCCGCCCATATGGACGAAGTGGGCTTCATGGTGCTGGGCATCAATGACAACGGCCTTCTCAGCTACGAGCCGGTGGGCGGCGTCGACGCCCGCGTGGTCGTCTCCAAGCCCGTGCTGGTGGGGGAGAAGGAAGTGCCCGGCGTCATCGGCGCCAAGGCCATCCACCTGCAGACACGCGCCGAGTTTGAAAAAGTGCTCAAACACGAAGACCTCTACATCGACATCGGCGCTTCCACGAAGGAAGAGGCGGAAAAACTGGTCAGCGTCGGCGACTACGTTTCCTTCCGCTCCGACTGGCGCGAGTTCGGCGCGGGCCTGGTCAAAGTGAAGGCGCTCGACGACCGCGTCGGCTGCATGACGCTGATGAGCCTGCTGGAAAACGAGTACCCCTGCGACATCACCTGCGCCTTTACCGTGCAGGAGGAGATCGGCCTGCGCGGCGCGGCCTGCGTTGGCCACAGCGTCGAGGCGGACGAGGCCATCATCCTCGAAGGCACCACCTCCAACGACCTGGGCGACGTGCCTTCTCACCTGCGCGTCTGCCGCGTGGGCGCGGGCGTGGCCATCTCCTTTATGGACAGGGCCAGCGTTTCCTGCCGCCCCGTGTGGCAGAGCCTGCGCGACGTGGCGGAGGAAGAGGGCATCGCCTGGCAACTCAAGCAGTCCGTCAGCGGCGGCAACGACGCGGGCGAGATACAGCTTGCGCGCGCGGGCGTGCCCACGGGCGTGCTCAGCGTGCCCTGCCGCAACATCCATTCCGGCGCCAGCGTGGCCGCCTTTTCCGACATCGAGGCGCAGTACCGCCTTACCGACAGCTATCTGAGGAGGCAGTGAGATGAAAGAGACGCTCTTTACGCTTTTGAATTGCTATGGCGGCTCCGGCCGCGAGGACGCCGTCCGCGAGACGATCGCCGAACTGGCCCGCCCGTACTGCGACGAAGTGCGCACGGACGCGCTGGGCAACCTCATCTGCGTCCGCCATGCCGCCAAAGAGGGCGGCAGGCGCATCATGGTTTCGGCGCACATGGATCACATCGGTTTCGTGGTGCTGGACGCCGACGAGCACGGCTTTCTGCGCGTGCACAACGCCGGCGGCATCAGCAAGCGCGCTTCGCTCAATCGCCACGTCGTCTTTGAAAACGGCGTCAACGGCGTGGTTTCCAACGAGACGGAGCGCTTCTCCGCTGACGACAACAAAATGTCCGACCTCTTTATCGACATCGGCGCGAAGGACCGCGAGGACGCGCTTTCCATGGTCGCCCTCGGCGATGTGGCCGTCTACGCCCCGGACGCCTTCGAAATGGCCAACGGCATGATCGCCGCCCCCGCCGTGGACGACCGCGTCGGCTGCGCCATCGCCTTGGAGGCCATGAAGGAACTGGGCGACTGCGAAAACGAGGTAGCCTTCGTCTTTACCGTGCAGGAGGAACTGGGCCTGCGCGGCGCGCGCGCGGCGGCCTACGGCGTCGATCCGCAGATCGGCGTGGCGCTGGATGTGACCCTCTCCGGCGATACCCCCAAGGGCCCGAAGATCGCCGTCAGGGCCGGGGAAGGCCCCTGCGTCAAAGTGCGCGACAGTTCTCTGGTCTGCTCCCCGCGCGTGGTGAAGGGGCTGGAAGAGGCCGCGGAGCGCGTTGGCGTGAAAACGCAGCGCGAAGTGCTTACCGCCGGCGGCAACGACGCGGCGGCCATGCAGGCCGCGCGCGCGGGCGTGCTGGCGGGCACCATCTCCATTGCCTGCCGCTACGTCCATTCCGCCTGCGAGACGATCTCCCTTGCCGACTGCGAGGGCGCGAAAAAGATGCTGGTGGCGTTTTTGCGCCAGCCGGGCGTGTGAAAAAATCCATATTTGTGGAATTTCTGCGGCGCGTCTATTGTCAATCCCGTGAAAATCAGGTATAATGGGGGAAATAGGCGAGCCGGATGCGGCGGGGCGCGGCAAACGCTTGCCCCGCCGCTTTTCCATGCGCACGCGATAGGAGGATATACAGATGGGCAAAGTCGTCGTGGTGGACCATCCGCTGGTGCAGCACAAACTCTCTTTAATGCGCGACAAAAATTGCGGTACGAAGGATTTTCGCCAGCTTCTTGAGGAGATCGGCATGCTGATGGCCTATGAGGTCACGCGCGATCTGCCGCTCAAGGAGATCGAAATCGAGACTCCCGTCGCCCCGTGCAAGACCCATGTGCTCTCCGGCAAAAAGCTGGGCATCGTGCCCATTTTGCGCGCGGGCCTTGGCATGGTAGACGGCGTGACCAACCTCGTGCCCGCGGCCAAGGTCGGCCATATCGGCCTCTACCGCGATCCGGAAACGCACCTGCCGGTGGAATACTACTGCAAGCTGCCGCCGGACGTGGGCGAGCGGGAAATGCTGGTGCTCGATCCCATGCTGGCCACGGGCGGTTCCTCCATCGCCGCCATCGACATCCTCAAAAAGCACGGCTGCAATTCCATCAAGCTGGTCTGCTTGGTGGGCTGCCCGGAGGGCGTGGAGGCCTTGAAGAAGGCGCATCCCGACGTCGATCTCTACATCGCCGCCATTGACGACCATCTCAACGAGCACAAGTACATCGTCCCCGGCCTCGGCGACGCGGGCGACCGTCTCTTCGGCACGAAATAGTCCCGGCAGGATCGCTGCGGAAACTGCGGGGCTTTTGGAAAAGTAGAAAGGAGAAGAAACATGGCAAGAAGAGGAGCGAAGGGCAAGGGCTGGATCCGCCTGATGCGCGTGATCATTTGGGTGCTGGCCATCCTGATGATCGTGGGCGGCATTTTGCTCGGCATCGGCGTGATGGTCGCGGCCGATCAGGCGCAGCAGACCATGGCGCAGGCGCAGGAGATTTTGCAGCAGATGCCCAACGTGCAGATTGATGGCGCGACCACGACCGTCAGCTACGCATACGCGATTTCGGGCAAGGTCATGGGCATCGTCGTGATGGTGATGATGATTATCGCGGCGCTGATCATGCTCGCGGAAACCAACGTCTTCCTCGACATGGCGGAAAACGTGCGCCGCATCGCCGCCAAGGTCACCCGCCGTGCGCCGGAAGAAGAAATGTAGATACCCAACATCCTGAGCCGGCCGCGCGCCGGCTCTTTTGCGCCTCAAAAGCGACAAGGAGGCTTCCATGAACGACATTTCCCCCGGCCTGCGCGCGCGGGTGCTGCTGGAAAAACACGGCTTTCAGACCGCCCACGCGCTGGGGCAGAATTTTCTGCTGGATGAAAACCTGCTTACCCACCTCATCGACCTTGCCGGCGTCACGGCGGCGGACGAGGTGCTGGAGATCGGCCCCGGCCCCGGCCTGATGACTTGCCTGATTGCGCGTCGCGCCCGCTCCGTCACTGCTGTGGAGTTGGACAGGCGATTGGAGCCGGTGCTTTCCGCCATGCTCGAGGGCTGCGAAAACACCCGCGTCCTCTACGCCGACGCGCTGAAAACAGACCTTTCCGCCCTCACCGCCCCCGGCGCGCGCGTGGTGGCCAACCTGCCCTACTACATCACCGCCGACGTCATACAGCGCCTGCTTTTGCGCGGCGCGGGCTATCAGAGCATCGCCGTGATGGTACAGAAGGAGGCCGCCGAGCGCATGACGAGCCTGCCCGGCGACAAGCAGTGGTGCCACCTCGCCGCGCTGGTGCGCTATTTCGGCGAGCCGCAGATATTGGAAGAGATACCGCCCGAGGCGTTCGAGCCCAGCCCCCACGTGGTCAGCGCCTTTCTGCGCATCGACCTCTACCGGGAGCGCCCTGTGCGCCCAAAGGACGAAGCGCTCTTTTTGCGCGTGCTCGCTGCGGCCTTCGCCATGCGCCGCAAGACGCTGCAAAACAACCTGCGCGCCGCCTTTTTCCTCTCCGCTGAAGCCGCTGCGCAGGCCATCGCCCGCGCCGGCCTTTCCGAGCGCGTGCGCGGCGAAGCCGTGCCGCTGGAGGGCCTTAGCCGCCTTGCCGACGCGCTGGGGGATATGCAGGGAATGTAAACATTTTGCCGCCGGGTCGTCCTGATCCCGGCGGTTTCTTTACAGGGATTTTTCCTCTTAAACCGCACAAAAGCCTTGGTTTAAGAGAACTTTTCCCTTTCAAGAAAAGACTTTCCTGTTTTTTTCCATCTCATCCAAAAAAACGCTACATTTTTTTCCATTGCGCGTATGGCTTTTGTTTTGATTTTGCGTTATAATGTTATGCGTAAGTTATAGCTCTTCTATTCTTCAATATTTCAACATATAAAGGCAGGGATGGACGACATGAGAAAGAAACGGTGCATCGCCATGTTGCTCGCTGGTGGACAGGGAAGCCGGCTGGGCTTGCTCACCAAGGTGGTCGCAAAACCCGCGGTCCCCTTCGGCGGCAAGTACAGGATCATCGATTTCCCCCTCTCCAACTGCGCAAATTCCGGCATTGACGTGGTCGGCGTGCTCACGCAGTATCAGCCCCTGGAGCTGAATCGCTACATCGGCTCCGGTCAGCCGTGGGGCCTGGATCTGCTCGACGGCGGCGTGTTCGTGCTGCCGCCGTACATGAAGGCCAAGAGCGGCGAGTGGTATCGCGGCACGGCCAACGCCATCTACCAGAACGTCAGCTTCATCGAGCAGTACGATCCGGATTATGTGCTCATACTCTCCGGCGACCACATCTATAAGATGGACTACAACAAGATGCTCGCCGCGCACATGGAGTCCGGCGCGGACATCACCATCGCCGTTCGCCCTGTGCCGTGGGAGGTCGCGCCCTCGTTTGGCATCATGAACGTGGACGAGGAAAACACCATCCTTGAATTCGAGGAAAAGCCCAAGAACCCCAAGAGCAATCTGGCCAGCATGGGCGTATACATCTTCACCTGGTCGAGCCTCAAGCAGTATCTTGACAAGGACGCGGCCAACGCCTCTTCCAAAAATGACTTCGGCAAGAACATCATCCCCGCCATGCTGGAGGACAAGCGCTGCCTCAAGGCCTATTCCTTCCAGGGCTACTGGAAGGACGTGGGCACCATCGCCAGCCTCTGGGAAGCGAACATGGATCTTCTCAAGATCCCGCCGGAGTTCAATTTGAGCGACAGCCGCTGGCCGGTCTACGCGCGCAGCCCCGTGCTGCCGCCGCACTTCATCGGCGATGACGCTGCCGTCGAGGGCAGCATGATCGCCGAGGGCTGCGAAGTGGACGGCACGGTGAAAAACAGCGTGCTGTTCTATGGCGTGGAAATCGCCAGAGGCGCCGTCGTGGAAGACAGCGTCATCATGCCCAATACGCGCATCGAGTCCGGCGCGGTCATCCGCCGCGCCATCGTGGCGGAAAACTGCGTCGTCGGCGAAAACTGCGCGGTCGGCGCCGTTGACGGCGACATCGCCCTCGTCGGCCAGGATACCGTTCTGCCCGCCGGCTTTACCGTGGGCGCGGGCGAGCAGGTGGACGCGCAGGAAGTTGCCAAGAGGGAGGCGGACGCGAAATGAAGAACGTAATGGGCATCATCTATACCAACAAGGACGATCTCTCCCTGCGGGAGTTGACCAACCAGCGCTCGGTGGCGGCGCTGCCGCTCGCGGGCCGCTATCGCGTGGTGGACTTCATCCTTTCCAGCATGGTCAATTCCGGCGTGCGCAATGTGGGCGTCATCATGCAGCGCAACTATCGCTCCCTGATGGATCACCTCGGCTCCGGCAAGGAGTGGGATCTGCATACGCGCAACAACGGCCTGTTCCTCCTGCCCCCCTTCGTGACGCAGGAAAACGGCGGCGAATACTTGGGCGTCCTGGACGCGCTGCGCGCCAATTTCGACTATCTGCGCCGCTCCAAGCAGCGCTTGGCCCTGCTCACCAACAGCAACATGGTCTTCAACATGAACTTTGAGCCCATGATCCGCCAGCACGAGCAGACCGACGCGGACATCACGCTGCTCTACACCAAGGTGCGCCGCGATATGGAGTTGAGTTCCGCCGGCAAGCACACCCACGCCTTTCTCAACGTGGGGAAAGACGGCCGCATCAGCGATATGGAGGTCAACCCCAACGCCGCCAATTACGACACCATGTATATGAACGTGCTGCTCATCAAGCGCACGCTGCTGATGCACCTGGTGGACGGCGCCGCCGCCCACGGCGAGCACGACATCAACCGTGAACTCATCCAGCCCGCCATCAAGTCCGGCTCTTTGAAGGTCTACGGTTACGAGTTCGAGGGCTACTACCGCCGCATCGAGACCATCAAGAGCTACTTCCGTTGCAATATGGATCTTCTGGACTACAACGTCCGCCAGGAACTGTTCAAGAAGAGCCCCGTCTTCACCAAGACGCGCGACGACGTGCCCGCCGTCTACCGCGAGGGCAACAACGTGAAAAACTCGCTCGTCGCCGACGGCTGCGTCATCGAGGGCAGTGTGGAAAACTGCGTGCTCTTCCGCGGCGTCCACATCGGCCGCAACGCCTCGGTCAAGAACGCCATCATCATGCAGGACAGCGAGATCGAGGACAGCGTAGAGCTGGAGAACGTCATCCTCGACAAGAACGTCACCGTCCGCGCCCACGGCCGTCTCATCGGCCAGGTGCAGTACCCGATCGTCATCGGCAAGAACGTCACTCTGTAAAGGGGGTTTCCCAACATGAAAGTCCTGTTTGCCGCAAGCGAATGCGTGCCGTTTGTCAAAACCGGCGGTCTGGCGGACGTGGTGGGCGCTCTGCCCAAGCGTCTGCGCGACCTGGGGGTCGACGTGCGCGTGATGCTGCCCATGTACTCCGCCATCGAACCCAAATGGCGCGAGAAGATGGAGCACGTGCTGTTCTTCTACGTCAACCTCGGCTGGCGCAGGCAGTATGTGGGCATTGAAAAGCTCGTCTATGAGGGGATCACCTTCTACTTCGTCGACAACGAGCAGTACTTCGGCCGCAACTACATCTACGGCTACGGCGCCGACGAGGGCGAGCGCTTCGCCTACTTCTGCCGCGCCGTGCTCGAGAGCCTGCCGCTGATCGACTTCGTGCCCGACGTCATCCACTGCAACGACTGGCAGACGGGCCTCATCCCGCCGATGTTGGACATCCAGTACCGCAAACTGGAGCAGTACAAGAACGTCAAGACCGTCTTCACCATCCACAACCTCAAGTATCAGGGCCTGTTCCAGATCGACGATATCGAGGAAATGGTCTCCCTCGGCGAACTGGCTTATACCGCCGACAGCCTTGAGTTCTACGGCATGTGCTCGTTCATCAAGGGCGGCATCGTCTTTGCCGACCACATCACCACCGTCAGCCCCACCTACGCGCAGGAGATACAGACCGCCTATTACGGCGAGCGCCTGGACGGCCTGCTCCGCGCCCGCGCCGGTTCGCTCACGGGCATCCTCAACGGCATCGACACCGTGGAATACGATCCGGAAACCGATCCCTCCATCGCCGTCAACTACACCGCCGATACCTTTGAAAAGAAGGCCGGCGACAAGATCGCCCTCCAGCGCCAGCTTGGCCTGCACGAGAACGTCGACGCGCCCATCATCGCCATGGTCACGCGCCTCAACTCCCAGAAGGGCCTCGACCTCGTCGAGCGCGTGCTGGCGGAGATCATGTCCACCGGCGCGCAGATGGTGGTGCTCGGCATGGGCGAGAGCAAGTACGAGGATCTGTTCAACTGGGCGCAGTGGAAGTATGCCGGCCAGCTTTCGGCCACCTTCCAGATGAACCATGAACTGTCCCACCGCATCTACGCCGGCGCGGACATGTACCTCATGCCTTCCATGTTCGAGCCCTGCGGCCTGTCGCAGCTCATTTCCCTGCGCTACGGCACGCTGCCCATCGTCCGCGAAACCGGCGGCCTGCGCGATACGGTGCTTTCCTACAACGAATACACCGGCGATGGCAACGGCTTCACCTTCCTCAACTACAACGCCCACGACATGCTCCATGTCATCGAGCGCGCCGTGAGCATCTATCACGAGAAGAAGGACGTTTGGAACATGCTCGCCCGCCGCGCAATGCAGGGCAGCTACGGCTGGGACGAGTCGGCAAAGAAGTATCTCTCCCTCTATGAGGAATTGATCGCCGCCAAGCCGGAAAAGCCGGCGCGCAAGAAGGCCGCCAAGGCTGAAGAAGGCGAGAAGAAGCCCGCCGCCCGTAAGAAGGCCGCCAAGGCCGAGGAAGGCGAGAAGAAGCCCGCCGCGCGCAAAAAGACCGCCAAGGCCGAGGAAGCCCCGGCGGAGGCCGCGGAAAAGAAGCCGGCCACCCGCCGCGCGGCTAAGCCCAAGGCCGAGGCAGGCGAAGCGGAGAAAAAGCCCGCCCGCCGCACCCGCGCCAAGAAGGCCGAGCCGGAGAACTGACCTCTCTCTGACCGGCACAAGACCCCGTTCCCGCCCGGAACGGGGTCTGTCATGCCCGCGTCCATATTGTTTTCCAGATAGGTAGATGCTGTATTTCATCTTGCGATTTGTGGTGCACTTGTGTTATAATTGCAATGTGCAAAACCATGGCATTCCGGCCGGCTCCCGTCCGGTCGAAAGGATTTAGGAGGAAAACACATGAAGATCACTATCTGCATCGGAAGCTCCTGCCACCTGAAGGGTTCGCGCCAGATCGTCGAGGGCCTGCAGGCGCTGGTCAAGGAACATGGCCTGGAGGATAAGGTGGAGATGGGCGGCCGCTTCTGCATGGGCGACTGCCAGAACGGCGTTTGCCTGACGGTGGACGACCAGAAGTTCTCCCTCAAGCCCGAAGATGTGCAGACCTTCTTTGAAAAGGAGATCCTTCCCAAAGTCTGATGGGGGCCTTTGCCGGAGCGGCGCCGCGCGCCCTTGCGCGACCGCTTCGCCTGTCCCACCGCGGGCGCAAAGGCCGTCCCCGCCGCTGACCCGCGCCGCGCGCGTTCCCGCCCCGTCCCTTGCGGGGGAGGACGCGCTGCCGCGCGCCTGCGCCCGCCGCCTCAAGCCCATCCACCGAAAGGCGGTCATCGCATATGAACAACGAATACCTCAAGCTCAATGAGGCGCGTTGCAAGGATTGCTATGCCTGCATCCGCGCCTGCCCGGTGAAGGCCATCGGCTTTGCCAACAGTCAGGCCAACATCATCGCCGACGAGTGCGTGCTCTGCGGCAACTGCTACGTCACCTGCCCGCAGAACGCCAAGCGCATCCGCGAGGACGTGCCCACCGTGCGCGACGCCATCCGTTCGGGCAAGCGCGTGGTGGCCAGCGTGGCCCCGTCTTTCCCCGTGGCCATGGAAGTGGACACCATCGAGGACATGCGCGATACGCTCAAAAAACTCGGCTTTGCCGACGCGGAGGAGACTGCCGTGGGCGCGGAACTGGTTTCGCGCGCCTATGAGCCGTTCATGCGCAAGGATTCCGGCGCGATGATCTCCAGTTGCTGCCCGGCGGTCAATTCGCTGATTGAGAAGTACTATCCCGATCTGCTTGGCCACCTCCTGCCGGTCAAAACGCCGATGATCGCCCATTGCGACGTGTTGAAAAAGCGCGACAAGGACGCTTTCACCGTCTTCATCGGCCCCTGCATCGCCAAGAAGCGCGAGGCCGATGAGTCCGCCAGCGTGGACGCCTGCCTCACCTTTGAAGAACTGATCGCCTGGATGGCCGAGGAGGGCGTCGCGCCCGTGCGCCACCACGACGCCGTGGAGAAAAAGCCCGCCTCCCGCCGCTATCCCACCACCGGCGGCATTTTGAGCACGCTGGATAAGGATATCGACTGCACACGCATCGCCGTGGACGGCATGCTCAACATCCGCGCCGTGCTCGACGAACTGCGCGACGACGCCTCCGAGCACGTCTTTATCGAAATGTCCGCCTGCGAGGGCAGCTGCATCAACGGCCCGGTGATGCGCGAACACAAGAAAAAGCGCATGCTCGGCGCCATGAAGGTGGAGAACTACGCAGGCGACGACCTCTTTGCCGTCGAAGCGCCCAACGACCTCAGCACCCGCTACGCTCCCGCCGGCCTCAAGCGCGTCATGCCCGGCAACGAGGCCATTCAGGAAGTGCTCAACCGCATGGGCAAGACCACGCCGGACAAGATGTTCAACTGCGGCTGCTGCGGCTATCCCACCTGCTACGACAAGGCCATCGCCGTCTGCCAGGGCAAGGCGGAGATCGAGATGTGCCTGCCCTACCTCAAGGAAAAGGCCGAGTCCTTCTCCGACAAGATCATCCAGAACACGCCCAACGCCATTTTGGTCATGGACGAGGATCTCGTCGTCAAGCAGATCAACCAGGCGGCGGTTCGGCTGTTCAAGCTTTCCTGCGCGGGCGACATCGTCGGTGCGCCGGTGGTGCGCATGCTCGATCCCTCCAATTATCTCAAGGTGGTGCTCGAGGGCCGCGGCTTCAGCGGCAAGTGCCACTATGTGCCCGAATACAAGCTCTTTGTCGATGAAACGGTCATCTATGACCGCCAGTACAAGATACTCATCAGCATCATGCGCGACGTCACCGACCGCGAGGAGGAGCGCAAGCAGCAGAGCGAACTGAAAAAGAGCACGGTGGAACTGACCGACCAGGTGATTGAGAAGCAGATGCGCGTGGTGCAGGAGATCGCCTCGCTGCTGGGCGAGACGACCGCCGAAACCAAGGTCGCCCTCACAAAGCTAAAGGACGCGATGAGCCATGACGAATAATCTCTGCACGGAAACCGGCTATATCTCGCTCAACCATGTCGGCGAGCAGCTCTGCGGCGACCGCGTGGAGATCGTCGATAAGGAGAACGAGAACATACTCGTGCTTGCCGACGGCCTGGGCAGCGGCGTGAAAGCCAACATACTTTCCACGCTGACCTCCAAGATCATCTCCACCATGCTGGCCGGCGGCATGCCCATCGAGGAATGTATCGACACCATCGCCAGCACTTTGCCCGTGTGCAAGGTGCGGCAGGTGGCCTATTCCACGTTCACCGTCATCCGCATCCTCGAAAACCGCGTGGCGGAGCTGATCCAGTTCGACAACCCCGCGGTCATCGTCCTGCGCGATGGCACGAGGTACAATTACCCCGTTTCCACCCGCGAGGTGGGCGGCAAGCAGATCCACGAGAGCCGCTTTGAGGTCATGGAGAACGATGTGCTCATCGCCATGTCCGATGGCGCGCCCTTCGCCGGCGTGGGCAAGGAGTTCAATTACGGCTGGCAGCGGGACAACATCATCGACTTTGCCGAGGCCAACTATCATCCGGACAACTCGGCCAAGTACATCGCCGCCAACATCGTCGATGAGTGCAACCGCCTCTACGAGGGCGAGCCGGGCGACGATACCACCGTGGCCGTGGTGCGCGTGCGCGCGCGCCAGAGCGTCAATCTGGTCATCGGCCCGCCGGCGGATCCCAAGAACGACATCAAGATGATGAACCTCTTCTTTGCCAAGGAGGGCGAGAAGATCGTCTGCGGCGGCACCACGTCCAACATCGCCTCGCGCTATCTGGGCAAGCCGCTCATTCCTACGCTGGACTACTTCGACCCCGAAGTCCCGCCCATCTCCAAATTGCAGGGCGTGGATCTGGTCACTGAGGGTGTGGTGACGATCTCCAAGGTGCTGAAGCTGGGCGAGGACTTCCTCGCCGGCAAGGATACCTCCGCCGACTGGACCAGCAAGAAGGACGGCGCTTCGCTGATCGCCCAGAAGCTGTTTGAGAAGGCTACGGACATCAACTTCTTCGTCGGCCGCGCCATCAACCCGGCGCACCAGAACCCCGATCTGCCGATCACCTTCGGCATCAAGATACAGCTCATCGAGAATCTGGCCAAGTGTCTGGAAAAGATGGGCAAACGCATCAAGGTGAGTTACTTCTAAAGCACTGAGGGAGGCTGCTATGCGGATATTCGACACCAACGTCCAGAAGCTCAAGTACGATGTGCTGCGCGAGGTCGCCCGTCACGCCTACGAGGACACCTTGCAGGACGCCTATCTCGACATCCCCAAGACCATCGCGCCCGGCCCGGAGCCGACCATGCGCTGCTGCGTCTACAAGGAGCGCGCCATCGCCGCCGAGCGCGTCAAGCTGGCGATGGGCGGGGAGAAGGGCGACAAGAACATCATCAAGATCATTGACATCGCCTGCGACGAGTGCCCGGTGAGCACCTACCGCGTCACCGAGGACTGCCGCGGCTGTCTGGCGCACCGCTGCGAGGCCGCCTGCCCGCGCGGAGCGATCAGCTTCGACCGCACGCTCAAGGCGCACATCGATCCCTCCAAGTGCGTCGAATGCGGCCGCTGCGCCTCTGTCTGCCCCTACAACGCTATTTCCAGCCGCAAGCGCCCCTGCGAGGTGGCCTGCAAGGTTCACGCCATCCACATGGACGAGCGCAAGATCGCCAAGATCGACGAGGAGAAGTGCACCTCCTGCGGCGCCTGCGTCTATATGTGCCCGTTCGGCGCGCCGGTGGACAAGTCGTTCATACTCGACGCCATCCGCATGCTGCGCGAGGCCACGGAGCACGACGGGCCGCGCGTTTATGGTGTGGTCGCGCCCTCCATCGTCAGCCAGTTCCGCTACGCCAAGGTCGGCCAGGTGATTACCGCCATGAAGAAGATGGGCTTCTTCAGCGTGGTCGAGGCCGCCATGGGCGCGGACATGGTCGCCTGGCACGAGGCGCAGGAACTCGCCGAAAAGGGCTTCCTCACCAGTTCCTGTTGCCCGGCCTTTGTGCACTATGTGCAGACCGAGTTCCCCAAACTCAAGGATCACATCTCCAGCAATCTTTCGCCCATGGCGATGATCGCCAAGTACATCAAGGAGTCCGATCCCGAGTGCAAGATCATCTTTGTCGGCCCCTGCACGGCCAAGAAGGCGGAGATACAGCGCGAGACGGTCAAGCCGTATGTGGACTGCGTGCTCACCTTTGAGGAATTGCAGGCGCTCATCGACAGCCGCGACATCGACCTTTCGCAGCTGGAGGAGGACGTGCTGGACAACGCCTCCTACTACGGCCGCATCTTTGCCCGCAGCGGCGGCGTCAGCGACGCCGTGGCCGAGGCTGTCTACGAGCAGGGCCTCAATTTCACCGTCAAGGCCATGCCCTGCGACGGCATTGAGGCCTGCCGCATGGCGCTTCTCAAGGCCAGCCGCGGCGTGAAGGACTTCAACTTCATTGAAGGCATGGCCTGCACGGGCGGCTGCATTGGCGGCGCGGGCTGTCTCACTCACGGTCCCAAGGACAAGGGCGAGATCGACCGCTACGGCATGGAGGCCATGGAAAAGCGCATCTCCGACACCATCACCTCCGCCCCCTGACCGCAGTGCGGTCAGCCAGTGCCTTCGGCGTTGTGTAGACGCACCCATGCCCCACGAGTAGGGGGCATGGGTGCTTCGTTTCGTTCCGCATGGGGCGGAGACGGGGGAAGACGGCGGCAAGCCCACGAGCAGGGGCTTGCCGCCTGCGGCGTTTTGGGGGATGGGGGAGATGGAGATGGAGGGATGCCTGCCGTCCCCCAAAAAGGGATTCCCAAGGGATGGATCCCTTGGGCGGGTGCGGGCAGAGCCCGCCGTTCTCCCCGCGGGACGGCATGGGGAAAACGCTGCCGCGGGAGAGGCGGGCGAAGGGCTTCGCGTTCCCCGGCGCGCCGACAAAGCCCCCTGATGCGCAAAGCGATTGGGGGAACCGCTTTTTCCGTGACACACCTATATCCGGCGCGCCGCTCTGCAGCGCTTTTGCCCGCAGGGCAAACAGCGTCGAATACGCACACACGCAGCGCCTCCCTGCCCGCCAGGGCAAGGCAGCGTCATTTCCCCGCACTGTGCGCATGAGGAGAGGGATAAACGCTTTGTGGAGAGGAAGAAGCGCTCCGCTTCCTGAAGCATTACAGAGGCAAGCGCCCCCGTCCGCGCGGTGCGAAAGCGGGGGCGCTTGCCTTTATGCCGACTACTCTAGCGGCGCACGAAGTTGGTCGATACCTTCTTCTCCGTCTCGGGATAGGGCACGCCCTGTTCCTTGCCCACGGCGAAGCAGCGCATCATCCAGATCATGTTGCGGGCGAGGTTGCGCAGCGTCTGCATGCCCTCCTCGTCCTGCGGCGCGTCCTCAGCGACGGCGCCATGCACCATGTTCCAGTAAGTGGAGCCGGCCACGGGCATCTGCGAGATGCCGAAATACTTGTTGAGCGCGTCAAACGAGGCGCTGATGCCGCCGCGCCGCGCCACGGCCACGGAAGCGCCGGGCTTGAAGCGGAAGGCGTCGGGCATGCCGGCCCGGCCATTGCTGTAAAAGGCGCGGTCGAGGAAGGAGAAGATCCTGCCGCTGGGATGGGCGTAATACACAGGCGTGGCGAACACGAAGCCGTCGGCCTCGCGCGCCTTTTCCACGAATTCATTGACGCCGTCGTCCGCAAACACGCACTTGCCACTCTTGGCGCAGGCACCGCACTGCAGGCAATCCGCCAAGGGCTTGCTGCCGGTCTGTATGACCTCCGTTTCCACGCCCTCCGCCTTGAATACGCCGATCATTTCCTCCAGCGCCCGCATGGTCGTGCCATGCGTATGGCTGCTGCCATTGACGAGCAATACTTTCATGCCAAAACCTCCCCGCGGCCAACGCCGCTCAGTCTCTCCTTCCATTATACACCAGCTTTGCCCAAAAATCCAGCATTGGCCGGCAGTGCCGGCGGCCAGTAGCCTTCGGCGCCGTGTTGACGAGCGCCCGCCCCACGAGCAGGGGGCGGGTGCTCTGTGTTTCATTCCGGTCGGGGCGCTATAGGGAGTAGACGGCGGCAGGCTCAGGAGCAGGAGCCTGCCGCCTGCGGGGCTGGCAGCGCCGTTGGGCCGGATTCAGCCGTTGGCGTCGGAGCAGGTATAGGGGATGCCGTTGTCGATGGCGTACTGGTGGGCATACGAATCCCGCGGCACGGTGAGTGTGAGCGTATCCGAACAACCGTCGAACGCGCCCTCGCCGATGGAGGTCAGCCCCTCTGGCAGCGCAACAGCGGACAGGGCAAAACAGCCAACGAACGCGCTATCGCCGATGGTCATCAGGCTGTCTGGCAGCGCGATGGTACGCAGAAAAAAGCAGCCCACGAAGGCACCCTCGCCAATGGAGGTCAGGCCTTCCGGCATCGCAACGGCGGTCAGGGAAAAGCAACCCGCGAAGGCATCATCACCGATGGAGAGGGTGCCTTCCGGCACGGCGAAGGAATTGTTCGCTTTTCCCTCCGGATAGCAGACGAGCGTCCCGGAGTCCTTCTCGTACAGTACGCCATCGGCCTGCGCAAACACGGGATGGTCGGGGGAAATGTCGATCGCCGTCAGCGAGGAACAGCCGAGGAAAGGGTTTGCCCCCATGGAGGTCAGGCTGTCCGGCAGCGCGATGGAAGTCAGGCCGCAGCTGAAAAAGGCGTTATCGCCAATGGCGGTCAGCCCCTCCGGCAGTGCGATGGATGCCAGGGACTCACAGCGCTGAAAGGCGTCTTCGCCGATGGCGGTCAGCCCCTTCGGCAGCGTGACGGAGGTCAGGGAGAAGCAGGCGGAGAAAGCCCTGTCCCCGATTTGGCGCACCAAATGACCGTCCAGTTCAGCGGGGACGGTTAGCGCCTCCGCATCCCCCGTATAGTCGATGATGCGCGCGCCGCCGTCCTCCAGCAGCGTGTAGGTATAGTCTCCGCTGGTCATGTAAGCTTCGTTGGTCAATGGTTTCGATGCCGCTGCGACTTCCGCGAGGGCGGGAAGGGACAAAAGAGCGCACAGGAGTAGACAGAGAGCGGTCTTGACAAGTTTTTTCATGGCCATTCCCTCCCGGTCACAAGTTATGGCTTTATTATAGTATTGCAATGGACGCGCTGTCAAGGGACAGGCGCGAAGCGAACGTGGCCTTTGGCGGCAGCTATCATCCCCAAAAAAGCCGAAGGCGGCAGGCCCCTGCTCGTGGGCCTGCCGCCGTCTACTCCCCTTGCCGCCCCA
>DSLFR04102__coassemble_461_pt1 | contig 48868 bp, 36 predicted proteins | sample DSLFR04102__metabat2_low_PE_033 | metagenome-assembled genome bin DSLFR04102
GCGGCGCGCGTCCTGCAACGTGCCCATGACCACGGACGGCTCGGCGCGATAGGCCGCGGCCTGCCGCTCGGCGGCGTAGACCAGAAACACCGAAAACGCCAGCCAGAGGCCCAGAAGCACGCAGGCCGCCTTCACCTTGCCGCGCTTTTCCGCGCGCCGCCTGTTGCGCAGCTTCCGCAGTTTTTTTCGCGTATCCATGGTTCCCCTCCCACAGGATAAAGCCCCTTCTCTGGTTGCATTATAACATACGGCCAGACGCGGCGCAAGGCGCGAAAAACGCCTCTCGTTCCCGGCCCCGCTATATCCCGCTTGCCCCGTAGTTTTCCAGCACGCGCGCGGAGGGGTCGTCCACGTCGCAGCCGGGCCAGTCGCGGTTGGGCATCCAGAAATCCGCCACCATGCGGCTCTGGCCGGGATAGAAGCGTTCGAACAGTTCGCGGTAGAGCAGGCTTTCCTTCGTAAAGGGGCGCGCGTGAGCGTAGCGGGCGCACTTTTCCGCCGCTTCCGCGTCCGTATAGGTCGCCTCTGCCAGCGCTTTTAGGTCGTCCACCAGAGAATGGCCCACGGCGTCTGAAAAGGCCGCCTTCTGCCGCCAGAGTATGGTTTCCGGCAGGAGCCCATCCAGCGCGAAGGCCTTGCGCAACAGGTACTTGCCCATGCCGTGGCGGTTCATCTTCAGCGCCGGGTCGATGCTCATGGCGCAGCGCACGAAGGCGAGGTCGCCAAAGGGCACGCGCGCTTCCAGGGAGTTGACCGAGATGCAGCGGTCGGCGCGCAGCACGTCGTACATGTGCAGTTCGCGCACGCGCTTTTCCGCCTCGCGCTGGAAGGCGGCGGCGTTCGGGGCGAAGTCCGTGTACTTGTAGCCGAACAGCTCGTCGGAGACTTCGCCGGTGAGGAGCACGCGCACGTCCGTGCGCTCGTGGATGTACTTGCAGACAAGGTACATGCCCACGCTGGCGCGGATGGTGGTGATGTCGTAGGTGGCGAGCAGTTCCACCACCGTGGGCAGCGCCCGAAGCACGTCCTCTTTGGTGATAATGACCTCCGTGTGGTCGCTTCCAATGTACTCGGCCACCTGCCGTGCGTACTTTAGGTCGATGGCATCCACGTCCATGCCGATGGCGAACGTGCGGATGGGCCTTTTCAGTTCGCGCCGGGCGATGGCGCACACCAGCGAGGAATCCAGCCCGCCCGAGAGCAGAAAGCCGATGGGCGCGTCGGCGTCGAGGCGCTTTCGCACGCCGGCGATGAGTTTTTCGCGCAGCCGGGCGCAGGCGGTATCCTCGTCCACCATGGCGAACTGATCGACGTGCGCGGCGTCGGCGTAGCGGACGAAGTGGCCGTCCGCCCAGTAGCAGCCGGGCGGAAAGGGCAGGATCACATCGCACAGCCCCACGAGGTCCTTTGGCTCGCTGGCGAAGGCCATGCCGCCGCCCTCGATCGTTCCGTAATAGAGCGGGCGGATGCCGATGGGGTCGCGGGCGGCGACGAGGCTGTTTTTCTCCGCGTCGTAAATGACCAGCGCGAACTCCGCGTCCAGCGCGCGGAACATCTCCAGGCCGTATTCATGGTAGAGGGGCAGCAGTATCTCGCAGTCGGATTCGCTGACGAATGTATACTTCTCCTTGAGCCGCTCGCGCAGGGGGCGGAAGCCGTACAATTCGCCGTTGCAGACCACATAGTCGCCGCCGAGGCAAAACGGCTGCATGCCGCGCGCGTCCAGCCCCATGATGGCAAGGCGCTGAAAGCCCAGATAGCCGCAGGGGATCTCCACAAAGCGGTTCATGTCCGGCCCGCGCGACGCCGTGCGCGCAAAGCAGGCCTGCAAAGTCTCCGGGCTGACGGTCTTTCCCAGTACGCCCAAAATGGAACACATAAAGGCACCTCCGTTTTTCGCGGCGCTTCGTCTGTCTATTTCAGGACGAAGGCCGCTCTCCGTGGTGCCACCCGATTTGCTTCTCTGCGGGCCCCAACAGGCCCCGACGCTTGTAACGTGCCGTCTCCACGCCGCCCCTACTGGCGGCCTTGCCGCGTTGGGTTTGGGCTTGGAAGTGTTCTTCAGCCGGAGGCCCGTACGGGACTTTCACCAACGCCCGCTCTCTGAAACGCGGCGCTTCCGGCCTACTCCTCTTCCGCATCGCTTTGCGTGTGAAATTATGGGCGCATTGTAGCACGCGCGCCGGCCGCTGTCAAGGGGCATGCAGCGATAAATAACGCATTTCTGCAAGATGTGATATGCAAGGCGTCATAATTTGGAAAAAATACGCAAAATCCATCGTCATAATGGATTTTTTACATTTTATAGCTTCAAAGCCTATTGACAGCGGGCGGCAAGCGTGCTATGATGAGCGTGCAGAGCAAAGGTGTGATGCGCAAGAACACCTTTGCTCTCTTCATTTTTTCCGGGAGGTCACAGCCATGAGCAAGTACAGCAAGGAAGACATCATCCGCATGGCGCGCGAGGGCGACGTGGAGTTCATCCGCATGCAGTTTACCGACATCTTCGGCCAGCTGAAGAACGTGGCGATCACCGTCAGCCAGATCGAGAAGGCCGTGAACGGACAGGTGATGATCGACGGCAGTTCCATCGAGGGCTTCACCCGCATTCAGGAGAGCGATCAGTATCTGCGCCCCGATCTGGATTCCTTCACCATCCTCCCCTGGCGGCCGCAGCACGGCAGGGTGGCGCGCCTCATCTGCGACGTATATAACCCGGACGGCACGCCCTTTGTGGGCGACCCGCGCGGCGTGCTGAAAAAGGAACTTCAGCGCGCGGCGGATATGGGCTATTCCTTCAACGTCGGCCCCGAGTGCGAGTTCTTCCTCTTCCAGACGGACGAGAAGGGCGCGCCGACAACGCAGACCGCCGACGAGGCCGGCTACTTTGACCTGGGCCCGCTCGACCACGGCGAGAGCACCCGCCGCGAGATCTGCATGACGCTGGAACAGATGGGCTTTGAGATTGAGGCTTCCCACCACGAGGTGGCCGCCGGCCAGCACGAGATCGACTTCAAGTACGCCGACGCCCTCAGCGCCGCCGACAACATCATGACCTTCAAGCTCGCCGTCAAGACGCTGGCGCAGAAGAACGGCCTGCACGCCACCTTCATGCCCAAGCCGGTGTTTGGCATCAACGGCAGCGGCATGCACACCAACATGAGCCTGTTCAAGGACGGGAAGAACATATTCGCCGACCCCTCCGACGCGCGCGGGCTCAGCCGCGAGGCCTACGCCTTCATTGCCGGGCTGCTCAAGCACGTGCGCGGCATGGCGGCGATCACCAACCCGCTGGTCAACAGCTACAAGCGGCTGGTGCCGGGCTACGAGGCCCCCTGCTACCTGGCATGGTCGGCCAGCAACCGCTCGGCGCTGATCCGCATCCCGGCGGCGCGCGGACAGGCCACGCGCGTGGAACTGCGCTGCCCCGATCCCACCTGCAACCCCTATCTGGCGCTGGCCGTGTGTCTGGCCGCCGGCCTGGACGGCATCGAAAAGGGCCTGACCCCGCCGGAGGAGATCACCGAGAACATATTCGCCATGGACGAGGCCGCCCGCGCCGCGCACGGCATTCAGAGCCTGCCGGGAACGCTCAAGGAGGCCATCGACGCCATGGAGGCCGACGCGCTTGTCTGCAAGACGCTGGGAGAACACGTCACCACCCAGTACATCGCGGGCAAGAAGCGCGAGTGGGACGACTACCGCACCCACGTCAGCGACTGGGAACTGGGCAAGTATCTGGTCATCTATTGACGCGCCCGCGTCCGGGCAGGGGAGGTGAAGGGCCGTGACGAACGTCATCGTCGCCTTTGCGACGGAGGAACAGTGCGCGCGCTGCGCATCGGCGCTGGAGGCGGGCGGCATTTCCGTCGCCTGGCGCTGCACCAGCTTTGGCGGCGTCATGCGCGCCTTCGACCTCTGCGGCGAAGGCGTGCTGGTGGCGGCCTGCCGCCTGCCGGACGGCACGGTGGACGGCATCGCCTGGGATCTGGGCGAGCGCGCCATCGTCGTGGCCGTGGGCAAGGCCGCGCAGTTGGAGATGTGCGAGCACCCGCAGCTTTTCCGCCTGCGCATCCCCTGCTCGCGGGGCGAACTGGCCAGCGCCGTAAGCATGCTTTTGCAGCTGCAGCGCATGCGTCAGCCGCACCGCAGCGAGGAAGAAAAGCGGGCCATCGCCGCGGCCAAGGCGCTTCTGATGGACAAATTTGCCATGACCGAGCCGGAAGCGCACCACTACCTGCAAAAGAGCGCCATGGATCGGGGGCTGAAGCTTCCTGAGATGGCCGCGAAGATACTCGCGTCGAACGCATAGCAATGGAGGAAAACGCCATGACGACCGCCTATCCGCTCTATAACCCGCAGATGGAGCACGAATCCTGCGGCGTAGGCGCGGTGATCGACCTGCGCGCTCAGGCCACGCACCGCACGGTATCCGACGCGCTGACCATCGTCGAACGCCTGGCGCACCGCGCCGGCAGCGACGCCACGGGCACGACCGGCGACGGCGTGGGCATACTCACGCGCCTGCCGCACGCTCTCTTTGCCCGTTGGGCGGCGGAGGCGGGCGTTTCCCCCGGCAAGGAGGGCAACTACGCCGTGGGCATGTTCTTTCTGCCCGACGACGGGATCGCCGCGGAGAACATCTGCCGCATCTTCGATTCCCTGGCGGCGGCGGAAGGGATGCGCGCGCTTTTCTGGCGCGACGTGCCCTGCCATCCCGAACTGCTGGGCGCGGCGGCGCGGCGCAGCATGCCCCGCATCCGCCAGTGCTTCCTCGCCCGGCCGGAGGACGCCGCCCCCGGGGAAGCGTTCGACCGCCGCCTCTACATCCTCCGCCGCCAGTTTGAAAAGCAGCAGACCGGCGCCTACGTCTGTTCCCTCTCCTGCCGTACCATCGTCTACAAGGGCATGATGCTGGTGACGCAGCTGCGCGCCTTTTACGACGATCTGCAAGACGAGGACTACGCCTCGCCGCTGGCGATGGTGCACTCCCGCTTTTCCACCAACACATTCCCCAGCTGGTCCAAGGCGCACCCGCAGCGCCTGCTTTTGCACAATGGCGAGATCAACACCATCCGCGGCAACTTCGACCGCATGCGCGCCCGCGAGGAGACGATGCGCTCGCCGCTGCTGGGGGAGGACATGCTCCGCGTGCTGCCCGTTGTCGAGGCAGGCGGCTCGGACTCGCAGATGCTGGACAACACGTTGGAATTTCTCTACATGGGCGGCATGCCCCTGCCGCTCGCGGGCATGGCGCTTTTGCCGGAGCCGTGGCAGGGACAGGCGGAAACAACGCCGTGGCGCGACCTCTACCGCTACTATTCGACGATGATGGAGCCGTGGGACGGCCCCGCCGCCATTTTGTACAGCGACGGCGACGTGGTCTGCGCCTCGCTGGACCGCAACGGCCTGCGCCCGCTGCGCTGCGCCCTGACCGACGAGGGGCGGCTGATCCTCTCCTCCGAGGCCGGCGCGCTCTTTGAGGAAAACGCGCGCATCGCGCGCCGCTGGCGGCTGACCTCCGGCGGCATCCTCGTGGCCAATGTCAAGACCGGCGAGCTGCTGGAAGATGGCGCGGTCAAGGCGCGCTTTGCCGCGCAATATCCCTACGGCGAATGGACGCGGGGTATCCTGCGCCTTCAGGACATCCCCGGCCCCGTCGCTCCCGCCGCCCCGCTGGGCGACGCGGAGCGCGCGCGCCTGTGCGCGGCCTTCGGATACGCGCATGAAGATATCGAGGATATGATCCTGCCCATGGCGGTCAGCGGCGTGGAGCCGACCGTGTCCATGGGCGCGGACGAGCCCTTGGCGGCGCTCTCCCACGCGCATCCGCCGCTGTTTGCCTATTTCAAGCAGCGCTTTGCGCAGGTGACGAACCCGCCCATCGACGCCATCCGCGAAAAGGTCAAGACCGACGAGAGCATCTATATCGGCGACGACGGCAACCTTCTATCCCCCGCGGCGGAGAACTGCCGCGTGATCGAACTGGACTCGCCCATCCTCACCGCCGAAGAACTGGAGCGCATCCGCACTCTGCGCCACCCGGACTTTCGCGTGCGCGTCATCCCGCTGCTCTATCCCCGGGCGAAAAACCTGCAAAGCGCCCTTGCGGAGCTGTTCGCCGCCTGCGACCGCGCCTGCCGCGAGGGCGTGAACATCGTCATCCTCTCCGACCGCGGGCTGGACGGGGAACACCTGGCCATCCCTTCGCTGCTGGCGGTGTCGGCGCTGGAACAGCACCTGGTGCGCAAAAAGAAGCGCACCGCCGTCTCTGTGTTGTTGGAGAGCGGCGAACCGCGCGACGTTCACCAGCTTGCCATGCTCATCGGCTTTGGCGCGCGGGCGGTGAACCCCTATCTGGCGCACGAATGCGTGCTATCGCTGTGCGAAAGCGGGCGCATCGACAAAGCGCCCGCGCAGGCCATCGCCGATTACGACCGGGCGCTGTCCTTCGGCGTGCTCAAAGTCGCCTCGAAGATGGGCGTATCCACCCTGCAGGCCTACCAGAGCGCGCAGTTGTTCGAGGCCGTGGGCCTCGACGCGGCGCTGGTGGACGCCTATTTCACCAACACGCCCCACTATCTGGGCGGCACGGACCTGCGCCGCATCGAAGAAGACAGCCGCTACCATCACAGCCGCGCCTTTTTTGACCCGCTCGGCGGCGGGGCGCTGCCCAGCGTCGGCCGCCACCGCCTGCGCACCGGCCATGGCGCGGAGGAACATCTCTACAGCCCTGAGGTCATCCACACGCTGCAACAGGCGCTGTGGAACGACGACCGCGCGCTCTTCGACCGCTACGCGGCCATGGTAGAGAACGATGGCCCGCGCACCATCCGCTCGCTGTTGACCTTCCGCTACGAGTGCTGCAAGGCCGTGCCGCTGGAGGAAGTCGAGCCGGCGGAGAGTATCGTGCGCCGCTTCAAGACCGGAGCCATGTCCTACGGCTCCATCTCGCGGGAAGCGCACGAGTGCATGGCGCTGGCCATGAACCATCTGGGCGGCAAGTCCAACAGCGGCGAGGGCGGCGAACTGCCCGAGCGCTTTGGCACGGCGCGCAACTCCGCCATCAAGCAGGTGGCCTCGGGCCGCTTTGGCGTCACGCGCGACTACCTGCTCTCCGCCAAAGAGATACAGATCAAAATGGCGCAGGGCGCCAAGCCCGGCGAGGGCGGCCATCTGCCGGGGGCCAAGGTCACGGAGGACGTGGCGAGGACGCGCTGCTCCACGCCGGGCGTCTCCCTCATCTCCCCGCCGCCGCACCACGACATCTACTCCATTGAAGACCTCGCGGAACTGATCTACGACCTGCAATGCGCCAACGAACAGGCGCGCGTCACCGTCAAGCTCGTCTCCTCGGGCGGCGTGGGCACCATCGCCAGCGGCGTGGCCAAGGCTGGGGCCAGGGGCATCCTCATCTCCGGCGGCGAGGGCGGCACCGGGGCCGCGCCGATGAGCAGCGTCCACCACGCGGGCCTGCCCTGGGAGATCGGGCTGGCCGAGGCGCATCAGGTGCTCTGCCGCAACGACCTGCGCCAATGCGTGACGCTGGAAACGGACGGCAAGCTGATGAGCGGCCACGACGTGGCCGTCGCCCTGCTGCTGGGCGCGGAGGAATTCGGCTTCGCCACCGCGCCGCTCGTGGCCCTGGGCTGCCGCATGATGCGCGTCTGCCACCTGGGAACGTGCCCCTTCGGCATCGCCACGCAGGATCCAAAATTGCGCAAACGCTTCATCGGCAAGCCGGAATACGTGGAACGATTCATGCTCTTCATCGCCGGACAGCTGCGCGAGATCATGGCGCGGCTGGGCGCGCGCACCGTGGAACAGCTCGTGGGCCGCGCCGACCTGCTCAAAGTAAAGGAAGGCGCGCCCATCGACCTTTCCGCGCTGCTCGGCTTCTCCCGCAACACCTGCTGCCGCCCGGGCTGCGCCTACGATCTGCATTTGCAAGACCGCGCCGACAAGCGCGGCGAGCGCGCCCTCACCACCGCCGACCGCGCTTTCGGCACGACGCTGCCGGGCGGCGCGGATATAGAGGTTTACGGCTGCGGCGGGCAGGCCTTCGGCGCGTTTTTGCGACAGGGGCAGAAGATCACATTGCATGGCGAGGCCAACGACTATCTGGGCAAGGGCCTTTCCGGCGGCACGCTGGCGGTATGCCCGCCCGCGGGCGCGCATTGGAACGACGGCGACGCGCTCATCGGCAACGTCGCCCTCTACGGCGCGACCAGCGGCGAAGCCTACATCGCCGGCGCGGCAGGCGAGCGCTTCTGCGTGCGCAATTCCGGCGCGGTGGCCGTGGCTGAGGGCGTGGGCGACCACGGCTGCGAGTACATGACCGGCGGTCGCGCCGTCATCCTCGGCCCCGTGGGCGATAACTTCGCCGCGGGCATGTCCGGCGGCGTAGCCTATGTGCTGGACGAGGACAACGCCCTTGCGCGGCGCGCACACGCCGGAGCGCTGGAGATCGGCCCCGTGACCGGCGCGTGGGCGGAGGAACTGAAAGGCCTGCTGGAGGCGCACGCGCGCCTGACCGGCTCGGCAAAGGCGGCCTCCATGCTCTCGCGCTGGGCGGAGGCGCTGCCGGCGTTTAAAATGGTCATCCCCACGGAATACAGGCGCGCGATGGAAGGAAGGTGAGCGCATGGGCAAGGCGACGGGTTTTCTGGAATACGCCCGCGTGGAAGAGCCCTTCCGCCCGGAAATGGAGCGGCTGAAGGATTTTTCGTATCTGCACGCGGCGCTTCCCGCGCAGGCGCGGCGTCAGCAGGCCGCGCGCTGCATGAACTGCGGCGTGCCCTTCTGCCAGTCGGGCTATGGCTGTCCGCTCAACAACCGCATCCCCGAGTGGAACGACCTTTTGTATCAGGGAAGGACGCGGGAGGCGCTTGAGCGGCTGCTGCTCACCGCGCCGTTCCCCGAGTTCACCGGACGGGTGTGTCCGCAGCTGTGCGAAAAGGCCTGTATGCTCGGGGACGACGCCGCCACCAACCGCGACAACGAACTCTATATCATCGAGGAAGGCTTCCGCAACGGCTGGATCGCGCCCCGCGTGCCCGCGCGCCGCACGGACAGGCGCGTGGCGGTGGTGGGCAGCGGCCCGGCGGGGCTGGCGGCGGCGGACTTGCTCAATCGCCTCGGTCACCGCGTGACGGTCGTCGAACGCGCCGACCGCCCGGGCGGACTGCTCATGTACGGCATCCCCAACATGAAGCTGCCCAAGGAGATCGTCGCCCGCCGCGTGGGGCTGATGAAGGCCGAGGGCGTGGGCTTTTGCCTGAATACCGCGGCCGACGCCTCGTTGCGCACAGAATTCGACGCGGTGCTCCTATGTGGCGGCGCGCGGCGCGCCCGGCGACTGGAGGTTCCCGGCGAGAGCGCAAACGGCGTGGCGCTGGCCGTGGACTACCTCACCGAGGCCACCCGCGCCCTGCTGGAAGGCCGCGCGCCCTCGCTCACCGCGCAGGGCAAGGACGTGCTCGTGGTCGGCGGCGGCGACACCGGCAACGACTGCGTGGCCACCTGCCTGCGGCAGGGTTGCAGATCCGTTGCGCAGCTGGAAATGCTGCCCGCTCCGCCGGAGCGGCGCGCAAAGGCCAATCCCTGGCCCGAATGGCCGCGCGTTCTGCGCACGGACTACGGCCAGCTGGAAGCCATCGCCGCGCAGGGCGGGGACCCGCGCCTGTTTGAAACCACCGTGGAGCGCGTGCTCGCCGACGAAAACGGCAACGTCCGCGCTGTGGAAGCGGTGCGCGTCGCGCGCGGGACGGATGGTCGCCCGCACGCCGCCGAAGGCACGCGCCGCACGCTGCCCTGTCAGCTTCTGCTCATCGCCGCCGGCTTTGTCGGCTGCGAACAGGAAATCGCCGAGTGCTTCCACCTTTCCCTCAACGCCCGCCGCCTTCCCGACATACCCGCCGGCACACATGTTCTCGCCCCCGGCCTCTTCGTCGCTGGCGACATGCGCGGCGGTCAATCGCTGGTCGTCCGCGCCCTCGCCGACGGCCGCGCCGCCGCCATGGAGGCGCACCGCTATCTCGGCGGCGCGGCGCTGTAAAGCAAATGGAGCCGTCCGCACGCGCACAGTTTCGCGCGCGCGGACGGCTCGCACCCGCCTCGCAAGGCGGTTCGGCGTTTCCCGCTCCTGCATGCTCATTCGCAGCATGGTCGATTGGGTGCATCCCCGCGTCTGCCGCTGGCAATGGCATGCCTTGGAAGGCCCGCTGAACGCATCCCGCGTCATCGGCGCGGCAGCGTTCGCCTTTAACGCGCGCGAATCGTTTCCAGAGCGTTTCTGCAGGCATCCCGCAAAAGCAACGTGTCCTGCTGTACAAGGACATAATCCGCGCCGCGATCCAACCATGTACGCGCCGCCTCCGGGCTCGTGCCCAGCATGCCGGCATATACGCCCCGTTCATTGGCCTTGCGCAGCATTTCTCGAATGCAGCCTTCTACCAGAGGGTGATGTATCTGTCCCGGCACGCCTTGCGAGACCGACAAATCAAACGGCCCGAAGAAAACCGCATCCACGCCCTCTACATCGAGTATCTTGTCAAAATTCTCCACGCCCTGTTTTCCTTCGATCAGCAGGACCACCGCCGTTTCCTTGTTTGCGCGGGCATAATAAGTCTGCCCGTCGCCATCCCCATATTGATTCGCGCGCACAAACGGACAGGCGCCCCTTTCTCCAAGCGGAGGAAATTTCGAGAGCCGAACGGCTTCGCGCGCTTCATCCTCATTGCTGATTCCCGGAACCATGATGCCAGCCGCGCCTATATCAAGAGCTCTTTTAATCATATGTTCCGCCAAATAAGGCACTCGGAAAATCGGCACGATCCCCGCCGCCTCTGCCGTTCGCACCAGATGGATCCAATTCACATCCTCCCATCCGCCGTGCTCATTATCGATGCATACCAGGTCAAATCCAGACTGGGCTATAATCTCCAGCACTTCGGGGTTATCAAGCATCATAAACGTACCGATCGTCTTTCGTCCGCTGCGCATAAGCTCACGAAAGCTGCGTTTCATCTTTCTTTCCTCCCATCAAAAGTATATTTGCGATCTCTTTCTGGATCTGCACGTCCTCTATACCGCAGACTTTTTGAAGAAGTCCGCATACCGCCGTTCTGGAACCAATATCCGTATTGATCGTGCTTTCCTTGACGCCATAGCGAATCGCCGCGGCGAGGATATGCTCAAACAAACGGATATCCTCGCCTTGTTTTTTCGCCAGGAGCATCGGCGCCACGATGCGCTCGGCAGGGCCAAGTTTGCGCATAGCTCCCCTTGCGTTGCGAGCGACCGTATCTTCGATATCCCGGCTTGCAAACTTATCCAGCGCCGTCTGCGAAAAGGCGGATTGCTCCGCTAAATCGATACCATATTCCCGCGCGATCACGCGATCCAATATCTGACGCAGCTCCAGCAGCGAAGCATGAATCTGCGGATCGTTGGCCGCGTCTTCAAAGCGAACATATCCCTTTTCCGCGCCCAAATAACAGATGCACGCGCTCATACAGTTGTACGTATACGTCTTTCTCCTGCACAGCAGCGGATAATCATATTCAGGAGAGAACCCATAAAGCCCCGCCGGAATATCGAACCCCGCCGCGTCATACGGCAAAAAATCCAGATCCTGCGAGCTTATGTCAAGGCCATGAGCGCATGTCGTACATAGCAGCACCGCATCGGATATCCGCACGCTTTTGGGCAGCGCGTCGCGTAATTTCGCCGACGGACGGATGCCATTTTCACATACAAGGATGGGCGGAAGCAGGCCGCGCAGAAAAAGCGCGCGCTCAAGCAGCGGCACGATCCCTGCCAGGTTTTCCGCCAAAACGCTCGTCATGACCAGATCCGCTTCCGCCACCCTTTTTGCCGCGGCGGGATGTTGTAGGTGTAAAGCCTCATAGCCCCGGATACACAATGCCTGACGTTGGCGCCCAAAAAAGTCGATCTGATAGTCACCACGGTCGCTGAGCGCCTCCACGATATTCTCGTTTTTGTCGACGTATGTGATATTCGCGCCGGATAGAAATGCCAATCTGCCCAGAAAGCCCCGTCCAGTCTGTCCTGCCCCCAAAATCACTACGTTCATGCCGGCCGTCCCTCTTTTTCGCAGCAAAGATCCTTCCGCCCCGGCATGGCGTCAATGCCCCCGCGGCGCATAACGCAATAAGAAGCCGCATGGTTCGCATATTCCAGCGCGGCGGTCAGACGTTTTTGGTCTTTTGCGGTCGCTGAAAGTTCCTGACGCAAAAACTCGTGGATGAATACCGCAAAACAGCAGTCTCCCGCGCCGGTCGTATCCACGGCTTTGACCGATTCTGCGCGCGCATGCCCAAAACTCTCGCGTGTGTAAAAACTGCTTCCGCCTGCTCCGGCCGTAACGACGACCATCTGTGGGCCGCAGGCAAGCAGCTGTTCCGCTCCCTTGCGCTCTTCCGCATGCGAACATCCCGTAAACACTTCCAATTCTTCCTCCGAGACCTTTAATATATCGGTCAATTTAATCACGCGGCGGATCCTCTCCATGCCTGTGGAGATATGGTCTCCCCAGATAAAGGGACGCCAGTTGACGTCAAAGGTAATCAGCGTTCCTCGTTCGCGCGCGTAATGCAGGCAGACAAGCGCGCTATTGAAAGCCGCGTCTCCCGCAAACATGAAGGATGTTACGTGGAATGATCGCGTCTGCTGCAAAAGCGTATAATCGATATCCGACTCGCTAAAAGCCGTATCCGCCATGTTTCTGTTGTAAAACAGGAAGCTGCGTTCGCCCCGTTCGTCCAATGAGACAAATGAACAGGGCGTATTCTTTTGGGAATCGAACAACAAACCTTTGCAATCGACGCCGTTGCTCTTCAAAGCTTTTTCCAGGATATGGCCGAAGCTATCCTCGCCAACTTTTCCCATAATCGCGCACTTGGAACCCTGCCGCGCGGCGGCGACCAGATAATTTGCAATGCTCCCTCCAGGATTGCATTCATAGATCGGGTTATTCGCATTTGCATTCAACACGGGAGTGAAATCCACCAGTGCCGTTCCCAACCCGACGATATCATATTTCATAGCTCAACTGCTCCTGTATTTTGATCGGATATTTACCGCAAAAGTGATCGCAACTGCTCAATCAGATATACGGGCGAAGAATAGACGGAGCACCCGCTGATCTGGGCGATCTCCTTTTCCAAAACGGCAGTCGATCCCTGAGCCAATAATATCCTGTCGCCATGGGGCATATGCTTTACATGTTCTAAAACGGCTTTTTTGTAATTTTCCTTATCGTTCTCAAGCAGATATGGAAGGGCTTCTTCGCAAAGCGACACTTCGATCTCTATCTTCTTGTTTTTGCGCGCTGCGGCTCTGGCAAGTCTATCCGTCACGGCCGGAATCGGATTGGGAGAAGTGGCAAAGACCACGATCTTTCCATCCTCTTCGCTCACGGCATCCAGCACAGCCTCATCCATTTGCAATACGGGAACGCAGTATGCCTGGCTTAATCGCTCTGCTTCGACAGAGATCGTAGAACAGGCGACAACGATCGCGGCTGGCCGCATGATCTCCGCCGCTTCCAAGAAACATCTGAGACGGCGGAGCCGCATGTCCGCCTTCTCCTGCGCAGAGGCATCCACATCTACATGCGCGAAATAATCATCATATATATTGAAAATCGAAACTGGAAAATCCAACGCCTCCCGGATCTGCCGGGGATACGTCTCCAGCGTGCTCTTTGTCGTATGGATCAAAACAATCGTTTTCATTCTTCCCCGCCTCCATAAATATCCACGAGCAATGGCTTTAAGTGCCGGATCGCCCTCGTCGCCGCTTCCTGCGGCGACGGCAGTTGACGCACTTCAACCGTGAACGCGCCATCATAACCCACCGCATGAAAAGCGCGCAGTATCTGTTCAAAGTCCATGCCGCAGGCTCCGGGATACATACGGTTGTTGTCCGCAAGATGGACATGCAGATTGTATCGCGCGTAGCGCGCGATGGACGCCAAGAGATCCGGTTCCTCGACATACATATGAAAAATATCCATCATCATCCCAAAGTTCGGCCGGTCGACCTCCTTGATCAACCTTTCCGCCTCGGCGCAGGTGTTGATAAAATGCATGTAGACAAAGGCTGCCGTTTCCAAAGCTACCTGCACACCTCTGGATGCCGCATAGTCGCAGACCTGGCGGAATCCGTCGGTTGCCCTTTCCCACACGCCAGCGCGCTCGCCTTCCCTCGTATAGTCGCCCTTGATGCGGCCAGCATTGATCGGAACGCCAAAATAGGCGGCCATATCGACGGCCTCACAGATGCGGCGGATGCCCTGTCCGCGACGAATGGGATTGGCATCGCTCACATTCCAACCCATGCCGCCCATTTCTCCTGTGCATATCAACGCTACGGACATGCCGTTTCCGGCGACGGTGTCGCGGATTTCATCCCAGTCGAGGCTGGCCGGCTCCGTGGTCATCAGTTCTACCGCGTCGTATCCCAGCTCGGCCAATAAAGCGATATTCTGGCGGAAGTTTCCCTGAAGGCAGGTCATCTCCGGTTGATACAGTACTTCCGGAGTCGCCACCTGATAGGCCAGTTTCACTTTGCCAACCCCCTGTTCAGCTTCTTCATGTGGAATTTGTCATAGTAATAGTCGAAAATCATGGCCAGCAACAGCAACGCGCCAAAGAAAATCATGTTGTAGAACGTGTTGATCGAGCGGAAAAGCGACAGACCAGAGGTCACCATCTGCAACGTTATGACAGAAAACAGCACACCGCTGATGCGCCCGATGCCTCCCTTGGGGCTCACGCCGCCCAGAATGCAAATGAGAATGGAGAGCAGCGTATAGGACGTGCCATAGTCAGACTTTGCCGAATTCATGCGCCCAATCATAATCAATCCCGCCAGGGCGGACATACAGCCGGAAATCACATACGCCTTTGATACCACTTCACCTTTGCGGATGCCAGCAAACTTCGCAGCGTTGGGATTGCTGCCATACAATTTCAGCTTTAATCCGAAACTGGAACGATTGGTAACATACGCCATGAAGACCGCGCAGACCAGGAAGATCACCAACGGCACGGGAATCAGTGTGAAAAAGTTGTACTGAATACAATTCGTATAAGCGGCTGGCAGGCCACTGATGGCCGCGCCTTCCGTCAGGCCCATACCAATACCCATGTAAAGCATTTGCGTACCAATCGAGGCAACGAACGCGGGTATATTCAGTTGATAAATCAAAAACGCTGTAACCATACCGCAGATGGCTCCAATGATCAGCGCTACGAGGCCGATACCAGCAATGGCCGTTACAGCCTGCATGCCGGAAACGTCTTTGGGAACCCAGGCGACCATCATCATCGCGCATATGATGCCGGTCAGATTCGCTACGCCAACCGTCGATAGGTCATTGCCTCCAGAGATCAATGCCAGCATGACGCCGAAGGCCAGCAAGCCATATTCGGGGAACTGGTACATCATCGCCTTGAAAATACTCACGCGCAGGAAGCGGTCGCCCTGTGTTATACACATGATCACAAAAAACAGAGAAAAGATAACCAACAAACTGAGGATATGCGGATCTATGCTCCGTACACGTTTTCCTTGATTCTTCATGCCTTTCCATCCTCCAAGCGAACGGTCGCCGCCTTATGCCGCGCAACCAGAATCTGAATGCCCGTAATGCCAGTGCCGACAATGATGAAAATCGCGGTAATCAGCGTTTGCCAGTAGGTCGGAATATTCAGGAGCAACAGGCTGTTGCTCACAATGGTGAGCAGCATCGTACCCAAAAAGGCTCCGGCAATGGTGCCTACGCCGCCGGTCATCCGCACTCCGCCCAATACGACGCCCGCGATGATCGTGGTCTCAGTACCAATCAGGCTTGTCGGCACGCAGTACAGATTCATGATGAACCGCGTATAGCCGGAAAATGCCGCCGTCGCGCCGGCAAAGATATAGACGAACATCTGGATGCCAAATACGGGAAAACCGGCGCGGGAAGCGGATTGTATATCACCGCCTATGGCAAAGATACCGCGTCCAACCATGGTGCGCTGCAGAATGAAATATGTGATCAGCGCAAGCACGATAACAAACAGAACGGTCAACGGCATGCTTGCCTTGATGCCGAGCTCAGCATTGCTCACCTCAAACAGGCTGCCACGTCCAAAGTCAAGCAGCTTCTCCGGCAAAAACAGTTCATGGCAGCGCAGGGCGCCTTGCAAAATACCCCTGAAGATATTGGAAGTCGCCAGCGTTACGATCATAGGCTGAAATTTGAAATGCGCGATCAAAATGCCATTGACCGCTCCCATGATCGCGCCGAGCAGCATGACCAGCGCATAACCCACCACAAGGCTTCCTTCGCCGCCCCACGCGTTCTGCCAGCCGATAACGATATAACTGCTCAGCGCGCCGACCGCAGGGAAGGATAGATCGATGCCTCCGGAGATCAGAACGACCATCAACCCTATGGAAAACAGCGCCGAAGGCACGAACGAACGCACATTATCGACCAAATTGTTGGCGGTATAGAATTGACCGCTGACCAGCTGGATCAGAAAACTTACCGCAAGAATGGTGATCGCAATATATGCCTCGGTGCCTTTGAATATGGTTGCTATGCTCCATTTCCTTTTCATGTCCTCACGCCCCTTCAAACATCTCTTTGCCAAGGATGTCTTCATTGATTTCGCTCGTGACGAATTCTCCGGAAAGGCGTCCGTTTTTCATAACGAGCACGCGATCGCTGCAAGCAAAGATTTCCGGAATATCGTCCGAAATGATCAATATGCCCATATCTCCTTGCGCCAGCTTACGCAGCAGCTTATGAATATCGAACTTCGCGCCGATATCGACGCCCACCGTTGGCCCGTTGAGGATCAACACACTGGGAACCGTGGCCAGCCAACGCCCCAAGATTACCTTCTGCTGATTGCCGCCGCTCAGGGTGGAGACAAGCCGCAGTATATCGCTCGTATTGACCGACATTTCTTCCATCCAGCGCTGGCAATCGTCCTGCATGTGCTCTGTATTCAAAACTCCCATTTTCTGCGTATATTTGGAAATATTAGCGATAACCTCGTTGTAATAGATGGACTGCTGCAGGAACAGGCCTTCCGTCAATCGATCCTCCGGTACATAGGCGATTTTGCTGGCCATGGCATCGCGCACGGAACGTATGCGCGTTTGCCGACCATCAATGCGAATCGTACCAGTGTCGGCCGGTTCCAGGCCAAAGAGCGCTTTGGCCAATTCCGTGCGTCCGGAACCCAAAAGGCCCGCAACGCAGAGGATCTCGCCCTTATGGAGATCAAAGGACACGTCCGAGAATTCATACTTTCTGCCGAGCCCGCGAACCTCCATCACTGTTTCTCCATGAACGCTGGCTTCGACGTTCTTATAAGTGAAATTGCGGCCAGTCATATAATAAGCAAAAGCTTCGCGCGTCAACGTAGACACGTCGCCAGTAATGATCTTTTCCCCGTTGCGCAAAATGGTATAGCGTTCCGATATTTCAAAAACCTCATCGGTCTTGTGGCTGACAAAGAGGATGGCAATCCCTTCGCGCTGAAGCATCGCGATAATCTCGAAAAGCTTGGTGACTTCCCTTTTTGTCAGCGCAGTTGTGGGCTCATCCATGATGATCAGCTTCGCATCGTGCAAAAGCGCCCGTGAGATAGCGACGAGCTGCTTATCTGCCACACACAGGTTACCGACCTTCTCGTCAAGATCGACCGAAAACCCTATCCTTTCGACGGCCTTGCGTGCTGTCTCGCGCATCCTTTTCCGGTCTACGAGCTTTGAACGGCGCATGATCTCCGAATTAAAGGCGATATTTTCAATGACTGTGAGATTGGGAAAAATAGAAAAATCCTGATAAATGACTTGTATCCCCATTTTGATCGCTGTCAGCGGCGTCATATGGCTGCATTCCACGCCATCGATAAAAACAGAGCCACTATCGGGTTGATGGACACCGCAAAGGACCTTTATAAGCGTTGATTTTCCGCTGCCATTTTCACCAGCCAACGCGTGGATTTCCCCTTTTTCGATCGTAAGGCTGACATTCTTGAGCGCATGTACTCCGCCAAAGGATTTGTTGATCTCGCGCAGTTCTACGATCGGATGGTCAGACATCGTATACACCTTCCTTTGAGGGATTGCGCCCCAGCAAGAATGGTCGCTGGGGCGCAGAAATGATTTTGAGCGATATTCGCCGTTTATATTTGTTTAGAAATCATATTCATTCACGGTCTCAGCCGTAATCACAAGCATGTCGTCACCCTCGAGATTGGTCGTCGAACCCTCGGCGAACTTGATGGAATGATATCCCTGGATGCCCAGGTCCAGCCCATCGGTGATCTCAACGCCATCAAGAACCATCTCCGCCAAGGCGCACATCGCATAGCCGGCTCCAGCAGGATCCCAAGTGTAGATGCCTTTGAGCGTTCCGCTCTCAAGATACTGACGGCACTTGTTGGGAGCGCCCAGACCAGAAATGCTCACCTGATCGACCAAGCCCAGTTCTTCGACCGCCATGGCGATACCGGGCAGATCGGCAGAGGAAGCGCCCTGGATGCCCTTCAGGTCGGGATACTTTTTCAGCAGCTCTTTCGTCCTTTCATAGGCGACCTGCGTATCATCGTTGGATTCAACGCGGGGATCATCCTCGAGCAACTGCATGTTCGGATACATCTCCTGCTGACGTGCAACGCCAGCATCCGCCCAAATGTTGTGAGAGCCATTGGTCAGGCTGCCAACCATCGTGGTGTACAGGCCCTCCTCGCCCATCTGTTCAGCGAGGAAGTCCATCATCTCAGCGCCAAACGCTTCGTTGTTGAAGGCGTCGATGGAGTAATCCTTGTTGACAACCGCGGTGCCCTCGTTGACGATAACGACGATCCCGCTCTCACGAGCCCGCTTAAGCGCCGGTTCTACGGATTCCACATCAACCGGAACGACGCAAATCGCATCAACGCCCTGCGCGATAGCGTCCTCGAGCAGCTGCAGCTGCGCGGATGCGTCCACAGTCGCGGGGCCGCGCTGATATGCAATGTTTCCGCTTTCCTCGGCATATTGGTTGACGCCCATCTCCTGACGAATGCCCCATTGGCTCTCGGCATTCTTGGCAATAACAGCGATCTCGTATCCTTCCGCAAATGCACTCACACCGCCTGCCAGCGTCATCACTGCCAACGCAACGCAAAAGACTTTGACCAACAGACTTTTTTTCATGAAAAATCCTCCTCTGGTTTTATTCTCAGTTCGGGCCCACGAACCGAAAAATCAGTTTTGCTCGCCATAGATCTGGCGAAATCTTTCCGGGATGCAGTTGAAGTTGTTGAGCAGCCATTCCGCGGCAATCGCGGCTGCGCCATACAATATCGTATCGCTCTTCAAATGCGAATACTCGATGGAAAGGCGCTCATAATTGAGGGGTAAGACTCTCTCTTTTACGGTCTCCCTGATCTTGGCCAACATGCGTTCGCCTCCACCGACCATGATATCGCTGATGCGGATCTCATCCGGCGTGTAGATATTGATGATGTTCGCCAGCCCGCATCCAATAAAAAATCCCATACGCTCCACGCACTGACAGCAAAACACATCGCCCATATTCATGCCTTCAAAGATCACATCGGCAGAGATATCATCGCTCTGATTGAGAATGCTCTCCGGATGTTCCACGCGATGCTCCGTCGCGTATTTCACAAACGCCAGCGCTGAGCAATATAGACGCAAACAGCCGTAATTGCCGCAGGAGCACCTTTCTCCCTGGTAATCGATGGACATGTGGCCAATTTCGGGCGAAAAACCCGTCTCGCTGCGGGAAATACGCCCGTCAGCAATGATCCCTGCGCCAATGCCCTCGCTGGCAAGGAAGTGAACGAGCGTGCCATGCTCCTGATGGAAGCTCCCATATTTCCATTCTGCCAAGGCGCCCGCATCCGCATCGTGCTCGATGACAACAGGGATATCATAGGCATTGATGAACTCCTCTTCCAGGCTGATCTCTGACCACCCTGGCCTATCTGCCATCAGAAGTATTCGATTCTCACCCTTATGAAACGGACCAGGAACAGCAATGCCAATGGCGAAGACTCCCTGATATTCCCGGAGCAATCTGTCGATCTCCCGACGGATGCGCTTTACAATGCTCATTACGCTTCGATATGATGAAGTGCATTCGCTGTACTTTTCATACAGATGCCCCTGTATATCGAACAGAGCGATTTGTATCGCGTCTTTGGATATCTTCACCGCTATCGTCTTAATCAGCTCCGATTTTAGCCGGACGCCGATCGAACGTCTCCCCTTCTTTCCCTCGATGCTGCCGACCTCTGTTACCACGCCGACCCCGATCAGTTCTTTCATGATCTTTGTGATCGCCGCTTGACACAACCCCGTCTCCTCCGCGATCTGGGCGCGCGTGCACACGCCGCTGCGGGCAAGTATCTGCAAAATCAAAGAGCGGTTGCTTTCCTGAATATCATCCTTGTTTTGGCCTTTCTTGATGGGTTCCACCACAAGGTCTCCCCCCTTTCCAGAGCCGTCATTGCTTCCGTTTATTTATTAACTGAGTAATTTAATTTCTTGAATAAATTATAGCATCCGCACACATCGCTGTCAATACGCCAACATCTTCCAAAATTATTTTTGACAGGATGCATCATAAATTATGCGCAAAACCAAGCAATGCGCAATAAGCAATATATGTAAATGCCTAATAGAAAGCAAAATCACTGCTTGTGCGTCACCAACTGCCGGGCGGCGATCACGTCGCATACACGCGTCCATGTTTAACATAATAAACTGCCGACTGCGTCGAAAAGCTCCGGCAGGAGGGTGGAGCTTCGCACAGATTTGCGGATCTATCTTCCGATACCAGAAAGGAAATGGTGAAAAAACTGAAAGAAGCGCAGAAACAGTATGACTGAAATCAGTCCTATTAAAAGCTTAGCGCGCCTGAGAATTGAAGAATCAAGCTGCTCCAGTCGGTAGAGCAAAAGCTGCAAAAAGCCTTGCGCATTCGCTCAGAGAGCAATTTTTGTCTATATTGTTCTCTACGGCAGCTGGACAGCGAAAGTTGATGATGCTATAATAGAAGCGTAGAAATTACTACGATTCATCCCAGAATCCCACTAATTTATTGTGTAAAATATATATTTAAATTTCTTTTAGTTTGAAAGCACAGGGTGAAAATCATGGATTGCTTCTACGAATGCAGCGGAGACAAAACACTCGAACAGCAGCGATTTGACATTGGGATATGCTATAATTATACTTTTAAACCTCATTGGCATCGCGAGTTCGAGCTGATGTACGTAATCGACGGGCAAGTATATATGCACATAGATGATGAATCGCGCCTATTGAAGAAAAATTGTATCGCAATTTGTTGCAGCGATCAGATTCATCACGCACATACCGTTGGCACCGATTTCACCACGCTGCTCTCGATCTTTGCTCCTGCCCTCGTAAATGAAAAGCTTCAGGGCGCGCTCTTTTCTGTCCCGTTTCTGGACGAGAAAATGGCCGAAACTGTCGGCATGCCACTTTCTGTCTTCGAGGAGATATGTCACTGTTTTCAAATGATGGCCCGGGAAGTAACGAATATGCCGGAAAGGTCGCTCGAGTTTGCCCGACACTATCTTTCCATCATTTCTGAACTGCTTCTGCGCCACGTGCCGAAGAAAAAGCATCCTGCCGACGCCTATGGCGGCAGTACGCTTCAGATCATGCAAGAAATCATCGCCTATATCAATGAAAACTATCAGAATGAGATCACTCTGGACATGCTCTCCTCTACATTCTACATTAGTCGTTTTTATCTCTCTCGACTGTTTCAGCGTTATACTACGCTTTCGTTCAAAAACTATCTGAGCCGCGTGCGCATCACACAGGCGAAACGGCTGATCAATACGAGCGTCAAGAGCATCACGGATATCTCCAGGCAGTGCGGTTTCAATAGTATTCGTACCTTCAATCGTGTTTTCAAAGAGCAAACTGGCCAAACTCCCACAGAATATCAACGTCAATTGCGGGGAGAATGACAATTGTTGTCCTTTCAGCCGCATGGATTGGCTAGAAACGGCCATAATGTTAATGCTATAATTCAACCACAACAAACAAATTAGTAAATAATACTGCATATTCTATATTTAACCCATCGTATACTTTTGCATTTAGTCTGTAATGATTGGTTTGCGTGTAATCGCATGCCAAAATAATAAAGGAGAGGTGACCTAATTGTGAAGAAACTGTTGGCTTTGGCGATCGTACTAATGTTGGCATTCACGACGATGGCATACGCGGAATTCACGCCTGCTGCGGAGATCGAGATTCCAGCGGGTAAGACTCCCTACGCAATGCCCGCCGACGTCTATCCGGAAGAACCCATTCGCCTTGCCATGATCGGCAGTGACCTGAATGAGTTTTCTCTACTTGTCAAGGAAGGCATGGAATGGGCAAAAGAAGTCTTGGCGGATCGTAACTGCACGGTGGATTTTTACGCCCTGACCAAATTCGACGCCATCGGCACAGAGGAATTGATCCGCAACTGCATCAATCTTGGCTACGATGGCATCTCAACGTTCGGCTTCTCCGATGTGCTCCAGGGCGTCATCCAGGAGGCTGTGGACGCCGGCATCGTCGTTGTGACCTGGAACACCGACGCCGGTACCGGCTCGGCGCGCATGGGCTTCTTTGGTGAAGACCCGTATCCCGCCGCACAGCGTCTCGGCCAGTATGCTTATGATCTCCTGGGCGCTGAAGGCGGCCAGTATGCCACCATCACCGGTTCCTTCGGCGTGTACTCCCATCAGCAGCGCTGCGAGGGCTTCACAAGCGTCTTCAAAGAGGATCCCAACTGGGAGTGCGTGAGTGAGACCGAAAACAACGATAAGTCGGATACCGCTTATAATACCGCTTCCTCTCTGCTGCTTGCCTATCCCGATCTTTCGTTCATATACGTTTCCGCCGGCGGACCCGAAGGCGCTGCCAAAGCGATCCAGGATGCTGGATTGACTGGTCAGGTCAAGCTGTTCTGCCACGACTGGACGCAGGAGACCGTTCGCTATGCCAAGAGCGGCGAAGTGACCGGCTGTCTGGATCAGGATCCCTTCAACCAAGGCGCTGCTCCCGCGATCTGCATGTTCAACTATCTGGCGGCAGGCGAGGAGATCAAGGATGAAAACTTCTTCACCGGCGGCATCCTCACACCCGAGAACGTCTACGAATATTATCCTGACTGACATACTCTGGCAAAGGCGCTTGCTGTATCAAACATTCGGGGCGGAGGGAAGTTTCTCTCTGCCCCATACATCAGACAGGCGCGATTGGACGAACGTTATGTACCCCGTCGCCAAATCGCCGCTTTAAACGTATCAATACTCAGAGAATGGAGGATCCTGCGATGTCCAAAAAACTAAAGGCCCTGCTGAAGCGCCCTGAGGGAAATACTCTGATATTTCTGTTGGCGATCTGCATACTGATGTCTATCCTCAGCCCAGTATTTTTGACCAGCCGCAACATACTGACGGTTCTGCGTCAGATCTCCACGATCGCGATTTGCGCGGTGGGCATGTCTTACGTGATCATTTGCGGCGGCATTGACCTGTCGCAGGGCCGCATGATCGGTTTCGCCGCCGTACTGGGCGCGTATTTCGGCGCTGAAGCAAAGATGAACTGGGGTCCCCTTCCTGCCTTGTTGATCATGCTGCTCGTCCCCGCCTGCTTTGGCTTAATAAACGGCTTGATGGTCACGCGCATTGGCTTGCCTCCTTTCATCGCCACATTGGGCATGCAGCGCGTCGTCTATGGTCTCGCATTGCTGATCTGCAACGCTTCGCCGATCCGCTACGATCAAACCTGGATCACCGTTTTCGGCGGCGGCATGGTCGGCAACATCCCCGCTTCGATCTTCGTCATGCTGGTCATCTTAGTGCTCGGTTTTCTGGTATCGAAATATACGGTGTATGGCCGCAATGTATATATCATCGGCAACAGCGAAAAAGCTGCGCTGCTTTCCGGTATCAATGTCAAAAATGTCAAGCTTTTCCCCTACATATTCAGCAGCTTGTTGGCGGCCGTTTCCGGCCTCGTCCTTCTTGGCCAGATGGTTGCCGCCGACGCCTCCTATGGCGATGGTACTGAGCTGGATGCAATCGCCTCGGCGGTCATCGGAGGCGTGTCCATGACGGGCGGCGAAGGCAATATCCTGGGCGTCATCCTCGGCGCTGCCGTGCTCGGCATCATCAAAAATGCCTTTGTGTTGCTCATGATCCCCGCCTACTGGCAGACGATCGTTATCGGCCTGGTCATCATCGCTTCCGTGACGTTAGACTGCATGCGAAAGAAGCTGTCAAAGTAAGCCAACGAGTCGTTTTGCAAGATTACAGACCAGCAGGGGGCATGATGATGGAATATATTTGCAATCTAAAAAATATCGTGAAAAACTTCGGTGGAGTTCACGCCCTCCGTGGTGTGAATCTGGATATTCGCCCCGGCGAGATACACGCGCTGATCGGCGAAAACGGCGCAGGAAAATCGACGCTGATGAACATACTCGCAGGCGTGTTCCCTCCCACCAGCGGCGAGTACTTTTTCGAGGGCAAGCCTGTAAAATTCTCCAGTCCCATGGAGGCGCGCGACCTTGGCATCTCCATGATCCACCAAGAGCTTTCCCTGGCTCCAGCGTTGACGGTTGCCGAAAATATACATGCCGGTCGCTTAATCGCCAACAAGCTGGGGATCACCAACCGCCCCGCCATGAATAAGCACAGCCAGGAACTGTTGGATTCTCTGCGCATCAAGGGCATATATCCGACGGATATCGTTCGCGACTTAAGCGTTTCGCAGAACCAGTTGGTCGAGATCGTCAAAGGCATCGTAGAGCTTCCTAAATTACTGATCATGGACGAACCCACTTCCTCGCTCACAGAATCCGAGGTCGAGCATGTGCTCAACATCATGCGCACGCTGCGGGATCAGGGCATCGCCATTGTTTTCATAACGCACAAGCTGGAGGAAGTCAAGGCCGTCGCAGACAGCATCACTGTGCTGAAGGATGGCTCCACCGTACTCTCCGCGAAAAATGACGACAACATCACCTTGCAGGATATGGTCAACGCCATGGTCGGCCGCGAGTTCTTCCTTCAGGGAAAGCCTACCTTTATCACCCCTGAAGATTTCAAGCATCGCGAAAAGATCCTGGAAGTGAAGAATCTCTCCGTAAAGAAATATGTCAAGAATGTCAGCTTTGATCTTTATCGCGGAGAAGTGCTAGGCCTTACCGGTCTGGTCGGCGCGGGCCGCAGCGAATTGCTCAACGCTATATTCGGCAGCATGCCGAAGTCCTCTGGCGATATCTTCGTGGACGGACGCAAGGTGAGTATACGCTCCCCCAGGGACGCGATCAAATTGGGCATGGGCCTTTTATCTGAGGACCGCAAGCAAGCTGGCATTTACCCCGTGATGCCTGTGGACGACAACATCACCTCTGTGCGCGCCCGCATGTTAGCCAATAAACTGGGCATCTTGAACATGAAGAAAGTGCGCCACCTCAGCCAGGAGTATATCGAAAAACTGAACATCAAAACGCCTTCAGGCAAGCAATTGATCTCCAATCTTTCCGGCGGCAATCAGCAAAAATGCCTGATCGGCAGATGGCTGGCCAACGAGCCGCGAATATTGTTCCTGGACGAGCCGACCCACGGCATCGACGTCAGCGTCAAGACAGAGATCTACAAGCTGATCGGCCAGCTCGCGGAAGATGGCTGCTCCATCATCCTGCTTTCGTCCGAACTTCCTGAGGTCCTCAACAATTGCGACCGCATCATGGTAATGCACCATGGCGAGTTGCGCGGTATATTGAACCACGATGAAGCTACGGAAGTAAAAATACTCAGCTACACACTGGAAGAAGAATAAGACAAGGAGGGAAAAGGATGCTAAATCGCGAACAGTTGCTTAGACGCAACCGAAACCGTACCATTGGTCAGCTCTGTCTGGTCTCCCGCGACTATATGGAAACCGTCAAGTACCTCACCGAACACTTGCAGATTGGCCCTTGGACATTGCTTTCCATTTCAGACAAAAGCACGCGCAACATCACTTGGCATGGCAAGCCCATCGAGGGGCCTTGGCGGTACTTTGTGGCGGTGACGCAAGTGGGCGCAATGCAACTGGAGGTCATTCAGCCCGAGTCTGGTCCCAATCCCTACGATCGCTTTCTGGATGAAAAAGGCGCCGGTTTGCACCACTTCAAATTCCGCGTAGATGACAATGACATATTGCGCGAGGAATCAGAGCTGTTGGCGCAGCTGGTCGGCAAGCCCATCCTCTATAAGGGCGAATATGGCCTCGATCACCACTATTATATCGATACCTACGACGGCCTCGGTTGCTATGTGGAAACCGGCAATTTTGCCGACATGCCCACGCCGCCTGAGTTTCTCGGATATCACCCCGAACAGTAGCCTTTCGACGTTTGCCTGACTGGTTGGAATCTTATGACGATGCCTGAATGCACATCCGTACATTCAGGCCTTTATGCAGGTTCAAGCGAGGTGGTCTTCCGTGGCATTTTACGAGCAACACTCCCCCTTTCTCAATCCACTGAGGGCCGGACAGGCCCGCTTCGACTGCCTGCTATGCAAAAACTACTCCTTTGCCGCGCATTGGCACAACGAAATGGAGATCATCCTGGTGGTCGAAGGCCAATACGAGCTGTTCGCGGACGGAGTTGGCAAAGTGCTTGATCCCGGCGATATATTCATTTGCAACAGTGGACAAATACACTATGGACACGGCGTGGGTGCGCGGGATCAGGAGATCATCTGCGTTTTCAATCGCTGTTATCTGGACACCGCTTTTGCCAACGCCTATTTTCCCGAGAGTTTTCTCGATCAGGAATGGGCAAAAAAAACGGATGTGCCATCCGCTATTATGCAGCAAATGCGGCATTGTCTCTGGAAGATTTGTGAAGAACAAATATCCTTCAACAATGAACGAACGGATCTTGCGTTGAAATACATGAACCTTCTGATGCAATACCTGGTATATTACGCAAAAGCAAAAGATAGCGGTATCGCAATCAAAAGCGCTGATTATGCCATCATGCAGCAAATCATTTTATATATTGACGGCAATTATATGCTTCCGCTCGAAGCAAAAGAGATCAGCGAAAAGTTCAATATCTCCCCCAAAAGGCTCACTAGGGAATTTCAAAAGCTGACTGGCAAAAGCTTCAAAGAATATCTCTCTTATGTCCGCGTAGCAAAGGTAAAGGCCGCTCTGGCTTCTTCCAGCGCATCCATCATATCCATTGCCATGAATGCTGGATTTGAAAGCGTTCGCACTTTCAATCGTATCTTCAAGCGCGAAGAAGGGATCAATCCTCGCGAATACAGGCGTCGAATGGGCAGAGCATCTAACGGTAGTGAATAAGCGTGCCTTGCGTGTCTGGCAACATTCTATATAACGTGCCCCATAGCCGTCGGCCATGGGGCGCGTTCATGTTTGCCGTCAACTGCATCTGCGTTGATCGAGTGCGGTCAGACACTTCACCTTCGGCTCTGAAGGCGTGCCCGCCTTGTATTCCGAGGTGAGAAAAATGTGTAAAAGTTCCTTGGCCAATGCCGAGCCCAGCGTAAAAGCGCCGATACAGGCAATGTTGGCGTTGTTGCTCTTACGAGCGCGCTCAGCAGAATAACAATCTGTCAGCAGCGCCGCATAGGCGCCGCCGACTTTGTTTGCCGAGATACTCATTCCAAGCCCCGTGCCGCAAATGAGTATGCCCCGGTCGAACTCGCCAGCGACGACGGCAGCAGCCACCCTTTCCGCCGTATTGGGATAAAGCACATCGTCGCTGCCCATGTCCGTCACCGGATATCCTTGAGCGCGCAAATCCTGAATGATCTCCTGTTTCAGCGATTCCGCGTTAGGATCACAGCCGATCGCAATGCGATGCATGGTTCCGCCTCCCACTTTAATTCTTATCCTTTCATTCCTTCTGCAAAAGACTCTGCGCCGTTTCCGCCATCGCATGGAGCAACAGGTAACAGCTTGTAGCCCCCGCATCCAGCACGCCGCGCGAGCGCTCGCCGAGGCGGCTAGCTCTGCCAATCTTGGCGATCATGTCTTCTGTAGACTTCCAACCTTTCTCGGCGGCAGCATCCATTTCTGCAAGGCACTGAGAAAAATCCTTCCCCGCTCCAAGCGCCGCTTCGTAAGCCTCAAATGCGGGAATCAGCGTATCCAGCAATGTCTTATCGCCACGCTGGGCGCTGCCGATTTCCTGTACCTCGCGCAGCGCGCTGCCGAGCATCTTTCCGAATGTCTCTGCGTCGATCTCCTCGTGTTCGTCGGCGACATCGGCCATACCAGCAAAGAACATGCCGTAAAGAGGTCCCATCGATCCGCCGATACCCTCCATAAGGCAATCGGAGAGCGTATACAGCGCCTCGGAAAGAGAGTAGTTCCCCTTTTGCGTCAACTCCCCCTGGCAGAGCGTAAATCCCTTGTTCATATTCACGCCGTGGTCGCCGTCGCCAATCTTGCCATCGACTTCACTCAGATAATCTTTGTGCGTTTGGATCGCCTCGATCAGCTTATCCACGATAACACCGGCGTTCTTGTTTGCAAACATCGCTTTTCCTCCAAATCTGCAATGCATCAAAACTGCGTCAACCCCACCGTTTCTGCTGGATAATCCAGGCAGGCTTTCAAAGTATCATCCAGCTTCAGTATGGTTAGCGTCACGCCCATCATCTCCAAAGAGGTGAAGTAGTTGCCCACATACGAGCGATATACCTGAATACCTTTTTCCTGCATCAGCGAAGCGATGTCGTTGAAGATAATATACTGTTCCATGACGGGTGTCGCGCCCAGACCTGAGATCAGCACCGCCACTTCGTCTCCAGCGACAAAGGGCAGATCCGGCAAAATCATCTCCACCATCTCGCGCGCCATCTCTGCCGAGGGTTTGAGTTCCTCGACACGAACGCCTGGCTCGCCATGGTGCCCTATGCCAACTTCCATCATACCATCCTTGATCTCGAAATTGGGATGCCCGACCGAAGGAATCGTGCAAGGCGAAAGGCCAATGCCTACCGAGCGCGTATTCTGAATAGACTTTTGCGCGATCGCGATAACTTCGTCAAGATCGGCGCCCATCGCCGCCTTTGCGCCGGCGATCTTCCACATAAACACCTCGCCGGCCACACCACGGCGACGATCCAGCTGATCAGGGGGCGCAGAAGCGCAGTCGTCATTGGCAACGACGGTTTTTACCTCGATCCCCTCCGCTTTTGCCTTGCGAATTGCCAACTTGACGTTCATATTGTCGCCTGCATAGTTGCCATACAGACAGGCAACGCCCTTTCCCCCGTCTGCTGCCTTAAAGGCGTCCAAAAACGCAGCCGCTGTAGGCGAAGAGAAAATTTCACCGACCGCTATCGCATCGCACATGTTTTTCCCGCAATATCCTATGAATGCCGGCTTATGCCCAGAGCCACCGCCTGTCACAATCCCGACCTTGCCCTTGACGGGCGCATCGACTGCCTTGATGACACGTGGGTTATCCGTTGGCATCACGATCCGAGCGTTTGCCTTAAGAAAGCCTTGCAGCATATCCTCTACAACATGATCTGCCTCGTTGAAAATCCGATTCATCTCCATGCCTCCTTTATGCATCCATCTCAGCACAGCGCAGCATAGATCGCGTTGCGCAATCTCGGATGACAATAGCCTTGCATGTTGCGATCCGATGGCCACAACTGATGTGTGTATTCCGCAGATATCTGCAGCTCGGGATCAATCAGCGCATAGCTGCCCGCAGCGCCGCTCCAGGCAAATTCTCCAATGCTGCTATTGCTGCCGCCTGTCGCCGGATCCACGAGCGTCCGACATCCTAAGCCAAAGCTGTAACCGAGCATATTCGGCCATATCCGCTTTGATACTTCGTCATAATCCAGGCGCTGTTGACCGCTGAGGTGATCCATGCGGATAAGGTCAATGGTTCTGCTGCTGAGGATCCTGTTGCCATCCAGCTCGCCACCCATGGCCATCATCTGGGAAAAGCGCGTCATATCGTGGATGGTGGACAGCAAACCGCCGCCGCCGCTTTCAAACGAATACTCCGGCGCATAGGCGAAATCCCTCCCATCAATGCGCGTAAGCGTACCATCCTCGCCCTTTTCATACATGGCGGCGAGGCGGGGACGGTCTTCTTCGCGCAGCTTGAAGCCCGTATCTTTCATACCCAAGGGGGCGAATATCTCATTCTGCAAAAACTCGCCGAAGCGTTTGCCGGAGACTACCTCAATAATCGCTCCCAACACGTCGATACCAAAGCCATACATCCAATGCGTACCCGGCTCAAACGCAAGGGGCACCGTAGCGATCTGGCGCACGAACTCCTGCGTGGATACAGAGGGCGTTTCCGGACAGGAACTGCCAAAACAGGCGATACCCTGCTCGCTGAGATTATTGCGGCCGCCGTATGGAATGCCGCTGGTCATACGCATCAGATCCCGGATGGTGATGGAATTGCGGCACGGAAGTATCTGCGTGCTGGCAGCGCCGTTATACGCATAGTAGCGCATGTTGGCAAAACAAGGCAGATACCTTTCAATGGGGTCCGTGAGCAGTATCTTGCCACGTTCCAGAAGGATCATTGCCGCCGCAACAGTGATCGGCTTTGTGCAGGAAAAAGCGCGGAAGAGCGTATCTGCTCTAAATTCCTTCTTTGCTTCTACATCTGCATAACCCTCGCTGTGCTCAAAAACGACTTCGCCGTGATGGGAGATGGAGAGCGAGCAGCCGGGGATACCCTGATCGATAAACTGGCGCATCAAATCGCGGAGAATCTGTTCGTTTCTCATAGGCAACTCCTTTCGCTTTTGGGAAATTTCGCATCAGCAGCTTCCCGAAGGAAGTTGCCGATGCGAATGTATCCGCTTTGGGGTAGACGCCAAGTCAAATCCCGGCTTTTGCCATCAGGCGACGACAATTTTCAATACTGGGCGCGATCTCTTCTTCCGCATGGGCACCATGCAAGAGAATGCCTCTGTCATAACCCAAAGCCTTAAGGCGATGAAACATATAGTCAAAGTCGACGATGCCGTTTCCGCAATAGGTGAAGTCGATGCCGTCGCTCTCCTTCATATCCTTGCCATGTACGCCGATGATGTCCGGCCCCAGGATGTCCATCGCCTCTTTGAGAATGCGTGTGGCGTTCTTGAACTTGCACTCCCCCGGCCAGAACACATTTGCGCCGTCCAGCACAATCTTCAACCACGGAGAACCCATTTCGTCGATCAGCTTACGCGCCTTTTCCGCCGTATTGATGACGTTTGACGCCTCGACTTCCACGCCAAGATAAATCTTGTAATGATCCGCGATCTTCAGCGCCTGTTCCATGGTGTTACAAATGTCAAGCCAAGCTTTGACTGTGTTATTTTCAGGAACGCGATGCCACATATAGTCTCCCTTGGAACCCGTACAGAGGTTGATAACGTCACAACCGCAGGCATTGGACGCCTGGCACAGGCGCTCCAAGCGCAGCAACCCTTCATCGCGGTCCGCAACATCCTTGCTGATCATATTCCAGAAGCCGGTCATCATCGATATCTCTACATGATTGATGCGCGACTGATAGGCCACTTCCTCGATCATTTCATCCGAAAGCGACGGCACCATCTTGGACATGGTGGCGTCCATACCTTCTTCCTTCTCGCAGAACGGGTGGAAGGCAAACTGCGTCTGCTCGACGCCGTAAGCATGCACCTTTTGAAAGAGCTCCTCAACTGTCCTGGCGCTCTCGATCTCATAAGACATAAGTCCGATTTTCATACTGACACTTCCTTTCCGTAACAACTTAATCGTCAGTCGATCTGATTCAAGCCAAGCTCCACAGGTAGCGGGGCGGGGCGCTCGCATGTCGTGGTCATCTTGTAAAGACTGCGGCTATCGGAGGACTTCTCAAACGCACAGAGCGCTTCCATCACGTGAAGGATCAGGTCGTGGGATATCCTCGGCTTGCGACCATCGCGGACGGCATGCGCCAGGTCGACGACGCCCAGTCCTCTCGTCTTCTTCATGGGGTCATTGAACAGCAGAGGCATCTTCCTCACCAAACCCGTCTTGTCGAACGGGTCGCCTTTCACGCCGAGATCTGAAGTGTCCATATCCGCCATTTGGTCGATCACGGCGTTGCTCCGTGTGAGATAAACGGGGCCGCTGAAGTTGTCGGGGTCTGAACAATACATCGAACCCGTCGTACCATGGATCTCGATGGTCGGCATCTGCGAGTTCCAAATTTCAAAGCTCATGATCATATTTACGCAGATGCCCGAAGCAAACTCGATGATGCCCATATAATTCGTGGGCACTTCCACGTCGATCTTCGTTCCGCGCAGCGGCATGCTGGTGATCATATGCACCGGTCGGTTCTTGCTGCAGAATCCAGAGATCTGCTTGATGGGGCCAAGCATGGAAACCAACGCCGTCATGTAATACGGACCCATATCCATCATCGGGCCGCCGCCAGTCTTGTAGTAAAACACGGGAGATGGATGCCATATCTCATGTCCGGGGCAGCACATGTTGGCTGTTCCGCACACCAGATCGCCGATCCAGCCATTATCGATCAAGTGTCTGCAAGTCTGGATGCCCGCGCCCATAAAGGTGTCGGGAGCGCTGGCTACAAACACACCCTTTTCCTCAGCCAGACGGATGGTCTCTTTGGCCTCCTCAAAGGTGATCGCCAGCGGCTTTTCACAATACACGTGCTTTCCAGCCGCGATTGCCCTGCGGTTGAGCTCCGTATGCGCAACCGGTATCGTGATGTTGACGATAATCTCGATCTCAGGATCCGCCAACATCTCATCCACCGTCACCGCGCGGATACCATACTTAGCGGCAGACGCCTGCGCCTTCTCTGCCACGATGTCTGCGCAGCTGACCACTTCAACTTCAGATCCGTAGCGCTGGGTAAGGTTGATAAAGTACAGATCGCTGATATTGCCGCAACCAATCACACCAACTTTTGTCCTCTTCATAACTTCTTTCCTCCCTTTCTCTTGTTCATAAATTCTGGATTATTTGGAAATTTTCCATCTTGCTTTCGTTCATATCATATTATAAAATTAAATTTTGTTCTCGCCACTTTGGATGAATAGAGGTCAGTATTTGTCCACATCGCCGCAAAATGCGCTTCAACGTTTTGCAAAGCACAAAAACTGACCTTCCTCCGCGAGCAACTGTCGCGACGGAGAGATATATAAGGAGTATAGTTTTCACAGGAAAACAGCGTAAAGGGTGCGGTCTTTCGATGAGACGGATAAATTGGACAAAACGGCCGGGCAACATTGAGAAGACGAAGCTTAAAAACCCCCATACAAAAAAACTGGCGTTATTTCTGGTCAGCGCTGTTTGCGCCATGCTGTATTGCGGAACAAACTATGCGTGGTCGCTGTTTATCGCGCCCATGGAAGAGGCTCTTCACTGGTCGCGCTCTACGATCTCCTTGGCCTACACGGTCGGCATGTGGGCATATAGCTTTGGAAACGTACTATCAGGCATACTGATTAAAAAATTCAATTACAGGTTGTCCTACTGGCTAGGAGGGCTCAGCATGATTGTCGGCTATCTCCTTTCCGGCAGCATACGGCAACCCTTTGCCTTTTACCTCACCTATGGCGTACTGCGCGGTGGAGGGTGCGGCATACTTTTCAACACATCGCTGAGCGCACTGCTCTTCTTTAAAGAGGGAAAGACAGACGGTCTCTCTGGCGTGCTGCTGATGGTTCTCGGTCTGGGAAGCGTCATCTTCAGCCCGCTCATTACCCATTGGAACGAAACGCTAGGCTGGCGTGGCTCCTTCACAGGGCTTGGTCTCCTAGGGTTGCTTCTGATCATCTGCGCATGGATCAATCCACGCAGCGCCGACGCAGGCAAGGATGCGGCGCCGACAGAAAGTATTGTAAATGCAAGCATTCCCGACATGGATACCAAGGAAATGTTGGGAACAGCGAGCTTCTGGAAATATATAGTCTGGTCGATTATCTCCTACATCATTGGCCAGTCGTTTGCGGGATATGCCGCCGCTTTCGGCACGGATATAGGCGTCAGTTCGGCGACCTGCATGCTGTTCGTCAGCATTTTTTCCCTGTGCAACAGTTTTGGCCGACTTATTTTTGGAAAGCTGTTTGAGTTGTTTCCCATGCGTCGAATGTTGGCCGCATGTAACGCCCTCTTCATCGTCGGATCACTCGTCACCGCCACCGGACTCTGGATACTCTCTGCGCTGCTGCTCGCTATCGGAGCTGCGCTGGTCGGGCTTGGTTTTGGCAGCCTAATGGTTTGCAATGTCTCAGTAACGCGCACATATTTTGGTACACAGAATTATGCCATGAATTTTTCCATCGTAACACTCGAAAGCATGCCAGCATCAGCGCTTTCCATGATAATCATGAATGCTTTTCACGATGGCATTGGCTCTTACTTACCGGCATTTGCCTGTTTTCTGGCGCTGTCTTTCGCCGCCCTCCTCGGCACGCGGTGGCTTCGCCCTCCGTATGCCAGGCACTCATAAACGCCCGTTCTGTTCGGAGGCCACGCGGTACAGAGAGAGGCAGACGCGTTTCTTCTTGCTCAAGGAATTGGGCGCGTCTACCTAGCGGCCATCCACTCGCTGGAAGGCGACTTCGGGCTGGACAGGAACAGCACATACGTGGAAGCACACAGCCTGAAATTGCCACGCGGCTACATCAAGGATTCCGTGGGCGTGGGCGACGCCTTCTGCTCCGGCGTGCTCTACACCGCTCGGAAGGAATTGCCGTTTGCGCGGTCCATCAAACTGGGCACGACCTTCGCCGCCTCCTCGTTCAGTCAGCCGGCGCCACCGAGGGCATATGCTCCTGCGCAGAGGTCCAAATAGAGGCACCGGCGCGGAAGGCTGAAGCAGCAATCTGCGCCGGCTCTTTCTGGAGTATTTCGGCATGCGCGCTGCAGTCGAAATTGCATGCTCCTGCGCTATACCGTCCAACCGTATATGCCCGTTGGAAGTGCTCGAGATTGTTTCCCTTGCATGTTTTGCTTCGCTCAGCCGCCTAAATAAAGACATAAAAGAAACCACCGACATGGCCTTGCGGCCCGTGTCGGTGGTCGAACGTGATGCATCCTCTTTATTGATTATTGGATCTGCATCCACTGGGCTTTCAATTTGTGCGCGCGCCTCCGATCGTTGAAGAACTGCGTAATGCGCGCCTGATTGGAAGATATGCCGATCACGATGATCAGGAAGGCGCCCGTCGCTACCTTTTGCAATGTCGCGCTCAGACCGATGGCAATGAGGCCGGCATTGAGCATCTTCATCGAAACCGTTCCCAAAAGAATACCGACAATCAGGTTGCAGTAGCGCGAAAGGAACATGCCCATGTAGACGCTCATCAACGCGTCGAAAGATACGGACATCGAATCCATGCCGCTGGTCGGGGCAGCGCCGCCCTTGGTTGACAGGGAAATCACCGCTGCCATACCCAGCATCACGCCTTCGACTATAAAGCTCTTCAGGCGCGTATTGCGGATGCTGACGCCGATATTGGCCGCCACCTGGCGATTGTTGCCGACCGTGCGTACATGATAACCGATGGACGTATAGTTGAACAACACGTAGATCAGCAGACCATATACAGCAAGTACGATGAAGCAATACGGCGAACGCGCAAGAATGGTCAAGTCCCCACGCACTTTGACGCCTTCTGAATTGAACAGGATCGTCGACAGCGTCTCATATACCATCAGCATGCCTAAAGTCGCAACGATCGAAGGCACATGCATATAGTGGTATACGAGAAAGATCATCAGCGCAAGCACAATGGCGGCAAGCGTTGTGAAAACGATCATGCCTGCGAGACCTGTATTAGTAGCCAGCATGGCCCGGCCGCCGAGCATGCCTGCAAGAACGACCACGGAGCCCGCGCTCAGATCCCACAGTTTCATCTGCATATTCATGCACATTCCCCATGCAACCAGGGCCGACAGAACCGATTGCCGGGCAATGGTCAGCATACCGCGCGCACTGCCGAAGGTGCCGCCAGAGATCAGCCTGAACATCAGGTAAACGGCGACCGGCAGGATCAGCGCCTTGAAAAAACCAAGTACCTTATTCATGCGAGGGCTACTCATCTCGTATCACCACTTCCAAATGTTTCAGCAGATCATCCGACCAAGTCCGCATGGCGGGTAACGACTTCGTCCAAGCTGTATTGATCATAGAACTCGGCAAAGTCTTCGAACGTTGCCTCCGGGTTGTACATGCGCAGATAAGGCTTGAGCTCCTCAAAAGTGTAGGGGAACACATCGCCTTCGATATACGTTTCATAGATATCGAAATCTTCGGGGCCTTCGATGAAGATGTTCTTGCCATAGAGCGTGAAGGGGCCGTCGGTCATCGGAGAACCAGTCACGGCGTTGTACACGGGAATGAGCAGCATGCCGGGGTCGATGAACTGGCCGCCGCCAATGACGTGCAGCGCGCCGCGCTCCATATCCACGCGGGAATTCTCATCGACGTCCACCGTGGCAAATTTGATTTCGCCAATCAGTCCCTCAATCTCGAGCGTCTGGATAACCGCATCGTAAGCACCGTCGGAGCTGCCCATGAGAATAACGCCGTCCAGATTTCCGTAGAGGGCAATCATGTTGGAGAGTGCGGGGCCAAATTCACCCGTATCGTCGTTGCGGTACTCCGCGATGATGTTGTAGTCGTCATACTGTGCAACCGTGTCTACCACGCCGTTCCAGCGCAGATCAGCGGCGGCGCTGCCCGGAGCGATGGCCAGGAGGGCTATGTTGCGGCAGCCCTGATCGTACATGGCCTTGGCCATATAGCAGCCAGACTCATAGTCGTCGCACACAGAGTAGCCCAACCAGTGGGAATACCCTTCCAGCGTCTCCTTCAGCTCGGGAGAGGATATCTCCAGAGAATACTGCGCCAGGTACACGCCGGCGTTTTCACACAGCTCCATCATCGCCGCGTAACAATCGTAATCAAGGATGACATCCACGCCCGCGGAAATGAGGTTCTCTGTAGTGGCGACGTGTTCCTCACTGCTGTAGGCAGTTGCGTAGGTGATCTCAAGGTTCATGTTCTCGGCCAGATAGTCCAGATAGCGGACGTACTGCGTGCTGAGCAAATCCGAATATCCCCAGCAGACGAAACCGACGTGCACCGTTTCAGGCGCTTCCTCGGCGGAAGCGCCGGTCAAGGGCATCAGCAGCATAGCGGCCAACAACAGCATGGTGAGCAGTCTCTTCATTTTCGAAACCTCCAATTCCTATTTTTGCACAGATGCGAAGCCTCAAACGACGACCTGTCCCCGATTCTTTCGCATTGTGGCAAATACCGTAAAGATAAGCACAGCGCCCTTGACACCGTCCACCGCATTAGGAGTCACGCCGCACAGCAACAACCCATTGCCGAGCACCGCTAGGGAAAAGGCTCCGACCACCGCACAACTCATGCGCGATCCCGCGCCACCCGTCAACGGCAGGCCGCCCAATAGAAGCGCGATCAGCACGTCCATATCCAAGCCGTTGCCCGACGTGGAAGATGCGACGCCAACCCTTGCCAGCGAGAAGAAGGCGGCAAATGCCGTGAAGATGCCCATGATGACATAGGCGAGCGTCTTTTGGCGCGTTACGCGCACGCCGGAGAGCTCCGCAACATTGGCATTGCCGCCAATGGCCTTCATATCCTTGCCGATGCGCGTGAAATCGAACATGTAGTAACCTACTGCGATGAGGACAACGAGAACCGTGATCTTGACGATCCAGTTGTCGAACGCCAGAAAGTAGGCCGGCGCTTCCAACCATTCCTGCGCGGTGATGGTCAGAACCACGCCGCGCCAAATGTTGTTGACGCAGATCGACACGATGAACGCCGGTATGTTCAGCCCGATCGAAATGCCGCTGGTGGCAAACCCGGAGAACATGCCCAGTACGACGGTCGCAAGCAGCGCAATGACCCAGTGTACGCGCGTCAGCAGGAACGCCAGCAGGCACATGCACGCGCCGGCAAGGCCAGCGATGGAAAGATCCATACCTCCATGCGCGTAGACAAAGGTGGCGCCAATGCCGGCGACCAGCACGTTGAATGCCTGATTGAGCAGCACCTGCATGTTGTTGCCCGCCAGGAATCTACCTCCCGTGATCAGTGTGAACACCAGCGTCAGGGCGATCAGGCCGAGCAGCGGCAACACTTTTGAGAGCATCCGCTTCCTTGTTTCCAAACTTTGCGTCACGGCTTTCATGGGCAACCTCCGTCAAATCATGTAGTGGATAATGCTCGTCTCTGTCAGCGTCTCGCTGCGTTCAAACGTCTTGGTGACTTTTCCATCCTTGAGGACCATGATTCTGTCGCACATGCCGATCAACTCGGCCATTTCCTCGGAGATCATCATGATGGCTTTCCCCTCTTTTTTGAGGCGGTAGATGAGCTGATACATATAGGCTTTGACGCTGATGTCGATGCCGCGCGTGGGGCAGTCCATAATGTATATCTGTGTATCGTTGCATATCCATTTCGCCACCGCCACTTTCTGGCGATTGCCGCCGGAAAGGTCGCGCACATCCTGTTCGCGCTCTCTGCATTTGATGGAGAGGCCTTCGATGCCCTTCTGCGCAAGCGTCCGCTCGCTGGAGGGTGTGATGCAGGTGTGATGGCTGAGCCCTTTCAGGGCGGGAAGAACGATATTGTCCTGGATGCTAGCGTCGAGTATGATCGAATCCGTGTCCCGGTTCTTGGGCACATAGCCCACGCCTACAGAAATTGCGTCCTGCGGGCTGTGGATGCGCTTTCCTCGCGACCACACCTCGCCGGTGAGCAGCTTGCAGGCGCCAAAGGCGGCGCGGCCAACGTCGTGCATGCCGCTGTCTGTCAGGCCGCCGATTCCGAGAATCTCGCCCGCATGGAGCTCAAAGCTGAAGTTCTCCAGCATCGGGCCGACAGTAATGTGCTTTCCTTCGAGGACGACCTCTGGAGAATAGGAGCCGTCGTAATCCGCGCGGTAGTAATCGTCGCTCAGTTCGCGGCCAACCATCAGCGTGCGGATGCGGTTGAGTTCCATCTCCTCCCGCGCAAGATTCGCAACCAACTGGCCGTCGCGCAGCACGGTTATGGAATTGCACACCTGCATCAATTCGTCCATATCGTGCGAAATGAACAGCACGCCTTTGCCCTGCGACGCCATTTCACGCATGATCCTGTACAGTATATCGCGGCCGCGCTGCGAAAGCGCCGTGGTTGTTTCATCTACAATCAGTATGTCGGGCTCAGCATACATTGCGCGGGCGATTTCGATAATCTTTCGGTCTTCGAAGTTCAGCGAATCTATGGAGGCGTTGGGAGCGATGTCCGTGACTCCGATGCGCCCAAGCGCCTTTTCCGCCGCGCACATCATCGCGCGCAGACGCAGGATGCCGCCGCGAGAAAACTGATCTTCCTTGCCAATAAAGATATTGGCCGCAACGGTGATTCCCGGCACTGTGCCTGTCTCCTGCACAATCATGGCGATACCGTTGGCCTGCGCATCGAGCATCGTCGCCGGCTTGTGCGGACGCTCGTTGCGCTCCATCTCCCCCGCGTCGGGCAGCTGCACGCCCGCAATGATTGAGGAGAGCGTCGACTTGCCCGAGCCATTCTCTCCGACTAGCCCACGTATATCCCCAGACATCAGGCGCAGATTGACCCCGTCCAGAGCGACCGTCGAGCCAAACCGTTTGGATATTCCCCGGCAGGACAGCAATTCTTTTTTCTCCATGTGCCTTCACCTCAATCGGATGTTTTCAGCAGAGCACCGGCTGCATGTTCTTCAGTTCATCATAAATTTGGGAAATCGCCGCGCATAACTTCGGATCGTCGCCAGAAAGGTGCTTGTTGACCAGCAGCTCTTGGACGATCACACCCAGTTCCTTGTCCGGGAAGTACTTCAGGCAGTCTTCAAAGTCACCCCGCGTCACGTCAAAGGGCGCGAAGTTCTCAAGCAGCGCGGCATAAGCGGCTGGATTGGCCGCAATCTGCCGCAGGGGCGTGTGCTTGCCGTAGTCATAGGGCGTATGGCCGCTGACTTGCAGGGCAGTTCTGACGCGCAGATCTCGTGAGCTGAACCCGGCTTCCAGCACGTATTCGCCCGGTTCCGCGATCCACTGATGGAAGCGAGGATCGAATGCTGCGAGTTGCTCAATACTGAGCCGGAAGGAGAGCGTGCGCTTTTCACCCTTGCGCAAAAACGGTTTCTGGAACGCCTTGAGCTCCCGCACGGGGCGGGGAAGCACGTTAGAGGCATGATGCAGGTACACCTGCACGACCGCTTTCGCATCGCAGTCTCCGGTGTTTTCGATATCGACGTACAGTGTACATCCGCTGGCAAAATCCTGATTGACCTGTGCCACGTCGAGACGGGCATTGGAAAGGGCGAACGTCGTATACGACAGTCCATGGCCGAATGGGTAAAGCGGGGAAACATCTTTGAGATCGTAATAGCGATAGCCGACGTAGATATCCTCATTATATAACGCGCTGTAACTGGCTCCCGGGAAGAAGCCGTAGGCCGGGCAGTCTTCCACACGGCGGGGATAGGTGATAGAAAGGTGGCCACTGGGAGAGATCTTTCCAAGTAGCACGTCCGCCAACGCCCGCGCGCCCTCGATGCCCGGATAATATACAGCAATGATGGCGTCGACGCGCTCAACATAGCTACTGATATCGATCGGCGCGGCGATGTTGAGCAGCAGGATGGCAGGCGCGCCGGCGCGCCGGGCAGCGTCAAGACCCCTTTCAAGCATCTCTCGCTGTTCAGCGTCGATTTGCAGGTCGGGCCTGTCTTTGCCCTCCGTGCCCAAAGACTGAACCGTTATGAGGACGGCGTCCGCATGCGTAGGGAATTCCTCAAAGCGCACATTGTCTTTGCCCAGTCGCGTTTCCAGTTCCTCCAGCAGCCTCGGCTGCTTGTAGCTGAACACGCGCGAGCTCTGACGACTGGTGGTGATAAATTGCTTGCAGCCTTCCCCGAACAGCGCCAGTTTGCAAGGCTCTCGCAGCGGCAGCGCCCCATCGTTCTTGAGCAGGACAAAGCCTTCTACAGCCGCATGGTAGGCTGCTTCGGCGGAGAAGCACTTGTCAAGCTTCTTGCGCGAAGGGTCTTGGAGCGAAGGATTCTCTGCCAGAGACGTCAGTATATTGCGCACGCAGAAGTCGACTTCTTCCATGCTCAACTGTCCATTTTCGAGCGCTTCGCGTACAGGGGCCATATCGCGCACGCCCGGCATGTCCAAATCGTTCCCTGCGCGCACGGCCTGAACCTGATCGTACACACCGCCCCAATCGGACATCACCATGCCTTTAAAGCCCCATTCGCCACGCAACACATCGCGGAGCAGCCAGCGGTTCATTGAGCAGCCGACTCCGTTGATGTGGTTGTAAGCACACATAATGGTCTTGAGACCACTCTGCTCGACACAGGCGCGGAAACCCGGGAAGTATATCTCACGCAGCGCGCGTTCGGAGATCGTCTCATTGATCTTCAAGCGAGCCGTTTCCTGATTGTTGGCGGCAAAATGCTTGGCGTTGGCAAAGACGCCCTCGCTCTGGACTCCTCGCACCATCGCAGGGGCGAGCGTACTCATCACGCACGGGTCTTCCGTATAACACTCGAATACGCGTCCTCCACGCGGGTCCCTCTGTATGTTGGCGTCCGGACTGCCCATGAGTATATTCACGCCAAAGCAACGCGCCTCGCGCCCCACCGCGCGGCCACATTGTTCGACGGTCTCCGGATTCCATGTGCTGCCCAACAGCATGCCTGTGGGGAAACAGGTGGGAAGCTCGTCCACATCTGTAATCTTCCTGCGCTCCTTGCATATCTTCTGATAACGCTCTGCAGCCTCGCCTTCGAGTTCCCTTCCCTCCGAGATCGCCGTAATCATCGCGCCGGTCTCCTCCGTGTTGGTCACGCCTGCCAGCGATTTGAAAGGCTTGCCCTCGCGAATCTGTATACGCGAATACAAGTCGCCAAAGTACTGCGCCAAATTAATGCCCGCGGCGCTGTCCACCATCATGGCCGCCGGGATCCCTAGGCGCTCGACAGCACAAGTGCCGAAGCCGCTGCCGCCCGTGAGCAGATACAGCTTTTCCTCCAAGGTCAACTCCTTCAGAACTGCTTCGACGCTGTCCGGGCCATTGAGCTGGACATTCGGCGCTTTGATAACGGTCTGCATATTTCCTCCATAGAACAGTCGCTTTGAAAAGAAGACGGCGTTGCGCCATCTCCGGATTCGGTGTTTCTATAATTATTGTATACTTTCTGGTGCGTTTTACAACGGTTTTGAAGATGGAAAAAACGGGCTTTTCCGCTATTATGTAAATCTCTTTAAAGCCACGCCTTCAATCATTTTTCATTTTTATTTGAATAATATGGCATTCCGCGCTATTTTTGTGTAATTTTAGGTGCTTTTATTCTTCAAATATTGATTTATCCACTCCGTTTCCAACTTGAAATTTCCGTCAAACCATGTTAAAATCAAAAGGCAATGGGCAATCCTGCGATTTTAAGCAAGGGGAGGCGAAGCATGCATCTTGAACTGATCGATCACTATGAGGGCATGTACCTACATATGGAAAAGTGGCCGGTCCGCGAATGCCAGATGCATTTCCATCCGGACATAGAGTTCATGCTGATGCTCAATGGTAAAGTGGAGTGTCTAACGAGTAGCCAAAACTTCCTCCTCACCGCAGGCGACATCTTCATCATCAATTCCAACCAGCCACATGCCTTAGCCTCTCCCACTTCAGGGTGCACGGTGATCTGGTTAGCCGTCCACCCCAGGTTCTGCGCCACCTTCTTTCCCGCCCTCTCATCCATACGCTTCACCGACGCACTGCTGCGGCCAGATGATTCTCTGTATGAAGGAATCTACACGAGCATACGGCAGATTTATGACTTTTATCATTTGCGCCCGAATGGCTACGTATTCAAGCTACACGAATGTCTGAATCGCATCTTCTACGATCTGATCTCCGCTGAACGATATGTGGAGCTTTCCGAGGCGGAAACAAATACCGAAAAGCGAAATATGGCGCGCGCCAGCCAGATCATCGATTATGTAGAACGCAACTACGCGGCCAAACCGCGCCTGGAAGAACTCGCCGTGAAAATGCACCTTTCACCGGACTATCTATCGCACTTCGTCCGCGACACACTCGGGTGCACTTTCCGCGAATATCTCGTCAGGGTACGCATGATTCACGCGCGGGAGCTTTTGCGATCGCACCCCATAACGCAGTTAGATCTGCTTTTGCAGACCGGTTTTTCTGATTACCGCTATTTTTCCAGAGCCTTCAGGCGTATCTACGGTTGCACGCCGCGAGAGTATCAGAAAGCGTTCGCAGAGTCTACAAAAACAGAGGAAGACCCTTCATAAGCGTCCTCCGCGGTTGTAGGCGGCTTAAATTCGCCGATTTGGTTGCATCTTGTGAGCCCTAATGCACACGATACTGGCAGCGTTCGTGTGTTCTGAAGCGCTACTTTTGAAGCCGCCATCCTTGAGCGGAATCACCGATGGAAATCCAGCGTGGAGGAAGCGCTCATAGCGATGCATCTGGCCGGAGCATCCAATCCAACAGATTGTCCTGATGCCCAAAGCGATCTAGGCGCAAGAAAGCAAATAAAAAAGTTCCTGACACTGTCGAGGAACCTTTGCCCTATATGCGCTTTCCCTTCAAACATTGGACGAGGATCCGCGCGAACAATGTAATTGAGTGCACAAATCGTGACATCCGGTGCAGAACACGTGTAGTTGGCAATATTTTCCGAAGGAAGTTCAGCACTCATGCTGGCGCAGGCCAGCATGAGTGCTCAGACCACTGACAACCCCCTGCGTTCAGGCACAAACGCAGGGGTAAGATATATAAGAGCGTGGAGCAAAGAGGCCACCAGCCTCTTGATATTTTGCACAGCTGCTGTCAGGAAACACTGCTCCCGCATGTTCCGTATCCCAAGCATGCGCGCATAGCGCAGGCCGTGGTTCTCCTTGGCCTCCGCGAAGGATCGTTCGATCGTCTCTTTCCGCCATCCATAAATCCGTTTGCCTCGATGCGTTTTTGTAAAGGCATCGACCCTCTCCAGCGCGTCCTGCCACACATGCCGCTCCACCACCTTTCGGTTCATACTCGCCCCGAAACATTCTGCCCGTCTCGGACACCCCTTGCAGGTCTTGCCTTCACAGCAGTATTGCCGGTACCCCTCGCGCGTCGTGGTCTTCCAGGTCAGCCGTTGCTTTTCCGGGCAGATGTATTCGTCGCAGACTGGATCATAGCGGAAACGGTACTTCCCGTAGTGCGCTCCTTTGTGTGTGTGCCGCCGGTAGCCAATTACCCCTTGTATCCCCTTCGTCTCCAGCAGATGCGCTATCCATGCGTTGTGGTATCCCGCGTCCAGTCCCATGTACTTGGGCAGCTTCCCAAGTCTTCTCTCCACCTCGTCGAGTATTTCGGGCATCGGCGTCACGTCGTTGATGTTTGCCGCTTCCACATGCACGTTTACGATCACATTGCGCTTGCTGTCCACGGTGCGGTGTTCGCTGTAGTAAAACCCGTTCGGTTTCCCATCCCGGCTCTGCTGTCCACTCTCCGGGTCTGTCGTGCTCTGCATCCGCGTGGCGCTCCCGCCGCCTTTGTGCGCCTCGTCATCCCGGTCAAACGGCTTCTTCCCCAGTTCCTTACGTTCCTGATCTACCTGCGCGTCCAGTTCGCTCAGATATGCCTTCGGCGTAACCGCTACTTCCACCAGCTTCTTCTTGTGCTTGTTCGCCTTCGCCTTGATGTGCGTCGAATCCGTATACAGGATCGCTCCACCCACCAGCCCCTTCGCCTCGCACTGCCGCAGAATCTCGTTGAAGATCTCTTCCGCAATGTTGTTGTCCCGGAATCGACGGCGACGGTTCTGGCTGATCGTCGTCGCGTCCGGCGCCTTGTCTGTCAGATCCAGTCCGCAGAACCACTTGTAGGCGATATTGTAGTTGATCTCTTCCTCCAGCCGCGCCTCGGACTTGATCCCGTACAGGTACCCCACCAGCAGCATCCGGAACAGTATCTCCGGGTCGATGGCGGGCCGGCCGTTGTCCGCGCAATACAGCGGCGCGCACAGATCGTAGATGAAGCTGAAGTCCACCGCACGGTCTACTTTTCGCAGAAAGTGATCCTCCGGCACCATCTGTTCCATGATCACCAGCTCCATTTGCTGCTGCTTCTCCCGCCGCTGCTTGAGCATTCCCTTCACCGCCTGGTTTCTTTCTGGTTGTGTTGATGTATTTATATTCGACGTGAGAACTGTCTTTCCCTTTTGGTTTTTTCGGTCCTTTTCGGTCCTTTCAAAAAAAGTGACCGTTGACTGGGGTTTGTCAACGGTCTGACCCCCCGCCTCGCAAGAGACGGGGGCCCGTATTTTATCTTCTGTTTATTCGGCAATCTCCAGACGGGTGAAGATCCACGCCTCGTCCTCCTGACGGAAGCCGTAGCGCTCGATGCGCACAGTGTCGCCAACGCGCACCTCCAGCTCGATGACGAAGAATGTGTATTCCACGCCGTCCACTTCCACCGTCTGCTGCGGGAAGCTCGTGAGCAGCGCCTGTTCAAACGCCGCGTACTCTTCCTCGCTCATCGCCGCGATCCGCTCCTGAATCTGCGCCTTCAGCGCCTGCGCGCTCTCGGAAAGCGCCTCGCCGGTCGTCTCCAGCGCCGCGTCTACCTGCTCCTCAAAGCCGATCACGGAGAGGAACGTCAGGATCTGTTCCTTCACCGGCAGCGTGTCGAGAGCCTGCTTCTCCTCAGTCGTGACCACGCGCTCGACGTTGACAATCTGGATGCTGGCGCTCGCGTCCTCCTTGGCGATGGTATCCACGACCGTCACCAGCGTCTCGACCATGGGCACCTCGTCCTCAGCCTTCACGCCATGTACGGTCTCGACAGCGGGCACCTGCGTAAAGACCGGAGTCGGGGTCGGCGCGGGTGTCTGGTCGATGGGCACATCCGAAACGACGGGCATCGTCGGACGCGGCGTCGGCGCGGGGGTCACCACCGGCGCAGGCGTGGTGGGCGCGGGTTCGGCGGGATCATCCGGATCAACGGGATCATCCGGATCAACGGGATCATCCGGATCGGCGGGATCATCCGGATCAACGGGATCATCCGGATCGGCGGGATCATCCGGATCAACGGGATCATCCGGATCGGCGGGATCATCCGGATCGGCGGGATCATCCGGATCGGCGGGATCATCCGGATCAGTCAGCTGTTTGTAGCCACAGACAGTGCAAACGCCGTCTGCATCGAAGGTGTGTATCTCTTCGGTCGCGCCTTCGACCGGCGTGGAGGAAATCACCTTTTCCGCAAGGATCTGTCCGCAGCGCCAGGGATTGCTCGTGCACACGGTCTGCTCAACGGTGTAGCGCGTGAGAATGTGGGCATTCGAGCCCTCCACGGGCCGATATTCTTCGCCGGAGACGGTTTGGGTCATGGTTTCCTCGTGCTCGCAGACGAACTTGTCCGCCTCCGCGCCGGGCACATAGCCGCAAACCATGCAACCCACTTCCGGGTGGGTCAGCACAAAATCAAAGTAATGCGCAGACGTCCCGGTGACCGTCTCCCAGTGTCCCTTGTCATAGAATCTCTCGCCGCAATCGACGCACATGGGGTAGAAGTACCGCTCGAAGACGCCGGTGTGGTTGTAGACATCCGTGCCGGTCAGCTCTACGACCTCGTCGTCCTCCGGATCCCAGACCTCGGCGCGGTTGGCATGATCGCATTGGACGACCTCGCATGTAGCGCCGCAGTAGCACTCGCCCTCGTAGAAGGAATGCTCCTCGATCATCTCGACATGCCGCACGGGCGTGGTGCCCACAGTTTCGCCGCAGCGCAGGCAGGGGATATACCCCTCTGCGTCATACGCCTTTTTGTGCGTGTTTTCATCGATCTTTACATAGGTCTCTTCATCCCAGACGTAATCCACGGTGGTCAAATCGTGCGGACAGGCGTTCTCAGCCCCGCACAAATCGCAGACGCCATCAAAGTAGGCATGGGAACCCGTGCCCGTGCGAAATTCCTCTTTTTCGGAGACCGTCGCTCCGCAATTTTCGCAGACCGTCTGCAATGTGCCGTGTTCGGCGTAAGTATGCGTCCACGCATCGACGGGCGTATAGGTCGAGGCGTCATAGTCGCGTTCATACCATTCATATGTATCGGCATGCAGGCAGGCGTACCCGCACACGGTGCAGACGCCGCCTTCAAAGGTGTGATAATCGGGCGCCGCGCCGGAGTCGGGGGTATAGGCCGTATTTTCGCTTACGATCTTCTGGCAGAGGTTGTTTGCGCACACCGTCTGCTCGGTGATATACGAAGCGGCGATGTGGGTGTTGGTTCCCTCCACGGGCATATAGCCTTTTCCGGTAACGGTACGCTCATAGGTCTGCGTGTGATCGCAGGAATAGACGGGCAGTTCCTCCTCCGTATTAGGGCAATAGCCGCAGTCCCAGCAATAAAGCCCGTCCATCTCGGCGATGTTGTGGTTCTCCACCGCGGTGGCCTGCTCTTCCCGCATCGGCTCGTTGCTCAGCCGCTTGCCGCAGTCGGCGCATTCCTCATACCAGAAGCGCGTTCCGGTGACCAGATGGGTGTAGCCGTCCACAGGGGTATAGACGCTGATGTCCTGCGCCCACCCGTACACTTCCACCGTGTTTTCGTGCGCGCATTCGGAAACGTAGCCGCAGGCGTAGCACTCCCATCCGCCGTCACGGCCTTCGGAAAACTGATGTTTCTCGGTCTGCACAACCGTCTGGGACTGCAGGGAATCCTCAGGCCATTCCTCTCCGCAGCGCAGGCAGCGGTAGTACGGCGTGGTGGTATAGGTGACGCGGTGGGTGGCCGCGTCAATCTGCTCATACGGCGTGTAGCTGTCCCGCGCGTAGAGCAGCACCTTCATATCGTGCGGGCAGACGCTGGCCGCGCCGCAATCTGTGCATACGCCGTCGGCAAACGCATGTTTGTTTGTCTCGGTATAGTAGAGCTTTTCGCCCACGCTGCGCTTAAGGCCGCACTTTGCGCACTGCTCCCAGGCAGGGGCATAGGCGTTAAATACATGCTCCCAATCGTTAAGCGGAATGAACTCACTGCGTCCATTCTCATACTCGAACGTCTCCATGAACTCGTGCTCACAGGTGATCACTTCTTCGTCTGAAAGCGACGGCGATTCCACGTTGCCATCCGAAAAAGCGACGCCACCCAACGCCAGCAAAAGCGTCAGCAGGAGTGCCGTCAAACTGGTCATGCCTTTTTTCATAAGCGCTTTCCTCCCGTTCCATTGCCACAGTTTTCCATATAATACACCATATTTGGCGTATATGTCAAGGGCACCCCGCATAGTTTCTTATACTTTTTTCGGGGTGATCGTTTGAAAGAGTACTGGGAAATCCTGCGCGAACTGCGCGAAGACCGAGACCTGAAGCAATCGACCATCGCGGAAGTGTTGGGCACGACGCAGCAAGTCTATTCGCGCTACGAGAATGGCATAAACGAAATGCCCATCCGGCATCTGAGGACGCTTTGCAGCTACTATGGCGTGAGCGCCGACTACGTACTCGGCCTGCGCGAGGCAGGAAAAGAACGGCGATGCTGACGTGCTACGCGTTCGAACCACGAGCGTAGACGCATGATGGTCTGTTTTGGTGATTTCGCCGCAAGGCAAACCGTTTCCCTGAGACCGTCCCAAACTTTGTGTAAACCTCCCATGAGGTGTAGAATAGAAGCATC
>DSLFR04102__coassemble_463_pt1 | contig 48727 bp, 43 predicted proteins | sample DSLFR04102__metabat2_low_PE_033 | metagenome-assembled genome bin DSLFR04102
CCGTCTCCGTCTCCGGTTCCGTCTCCGTCTCCGGTTCCGTCTCCGTCTCCGGTTCGGGCTGCGGTTCCGGTTCGGGTTCGGGCTGCGGTTCCGGTTCGGGTTCCGGCTGCGGTTCGGGTTCCGGTTCGGGTTCCGGTTCCGGTTCGGGCTGCGGTTCGCCCGCGAGCGCGGACTGCGCCACCTGCATCAGCACGGGCGCATCTGCCTCCGTCAGCGCCGGCACGGGCAGCATCACCGCCAGCAATACAAATCGTGAACAGCACGCTCAGCAATCGCTTCATCCTATCGCTCATGTCCGATTCCTCCCAGCATACGCGCGCACCGCGCTTTTCCCGCGTCCCCGCGCGCGTTTAGACAAAAACGAGCGCAGGCCAAATAGCCTGCGCTCGCGGTTCCTTGAAAAAAGATAAAATTATTGCCTGCCTACCTGAGCATACGCCCAAACGCCACGTCTGTCAACCCCTTCGGAAAAATCCGCGGCGGCAGACTTTCCCATTTATACATCCATTATACCACACGGCTTAACCGTGCGCAACCGCCTGCGCGGGGTTGACGGAAAACTTCACGGAACGCGGACATGCGCTCAGCGGCCCGTGAGCCAGCCGCTGAGGATGGAATCCAGCCCCTCGAGGATGAAGCAGAGGCCCAGCGTCGCGCCCAGCGCCCGCGCGCCCAGCCACGGATCCATGAGACCAACAAAACCGGCGACGAGCAACACCACGCCCAGCAGCGTGACCCAGCCCCAGCGGCGCATGCCCAGCGCGCGCAGTTCCACCGAACTCACCACGCGCATGACGCCGGAAAACAGCAGCCACATGGCAAAGAGCATCGGCAGGGAGAGCAGCGTGAACGCGCGGTTGAAGAGCAGAAACAGGGACAAAAGCACCGTGAGGATGCCATCCAGCAAAAGCCCGGCGGAGCCAAAGTAAAAGTCCCGCCAGCGGACGAAGAGGACGATTTCCACAATGCCGGAAACGAGCATGAACGCGCCCAGCAGGATGCCCGCGGACAAAACCGCCGTTTCCTGATGGCACAGGCAGACCACGCCCGCGATGATGAGCAGCACGCCCGCAAGAATGCTGAGGGCGCGCAACGTACTTCTGCGCATAAAAAACGCTCCTTTATAATATATAGCAGTAGATTTCCCATCCCGCCGCCCCTCCGCGGCAGGATATACTTCGCCAGAGGGGAAGAGAATTCCTGCCGGAATTTGTATGATTTCAGAAATATTTTTGTTTTATAAGGAATTGGGGGCAAAAAAACGCCCTTTCTGGCCACGGGCACCTGGATAGCTGGTGAGACGTCCCAGGGCGACGAGAAAGCCCGCAAGCCAAGGAAGCCTACTTGCCGTCAAGGGAGCTTACTTAATTGTAAGTGACCGCAGGCGGCAAGTAGGCTGACGCCGGAAGCAAAAATTGCCACTGATTTTTTCTATATCAGGGCAATTTTTGCGTTTGTGGGCTTTATCGGCGTCCTGGGGATTTATGGGAAGATTCCGCGCAACTTCTTCGCCCCCACCACGCGCTTGAGCGCCGACATGTATGCGCCCATGCGCAGGGAGGCGCGCTTTTCCGCCGCCAGCGCCCAGACCTCGTCAAAGGCGTGGCGCATGGTGCGCTCGAGCATGTCGTTGACATAGTCCTCTTCCCAACGGAAGGATTGCAGGTTCTGCACCCACTCGAAATAGCTGACCACCACGCCGCCGGCGTTGGCGAGTATGTCCGGCACCACGGTGACGCCGTTGGCCTCGAGAATTTCGTCCGCCGCCGGGGTGATGGGGCCGTTCGCGCCCTCAATGATGAATCGGGCGCGCACGTTGCCGGCGTTGGATTTGGAAATGGTGTTTTCCAGCGCCGCGGGCACGAGGATTTCCGCCCCGCAGGTGAGCAGTTCTTCATTGCCGATGCGGACAAAGTCGCCGTCCGGCAGTTCCGCCAGCGTTTTGCGGGCGGCGAAGTGGGGGCGCAGCGCCTCCATGGGCAGGCCGCTTTCGCTGTAAATGCCGCCGGAAACGTCGGAAACGGCCACCACCTTCGCCCCCTCGCGGTGGAGAAGATAGGCCGCCACGCTGCCGACATTGCCCATGCCCTGCACGGCCACGGTAACGCCCTCCAGCGAGCGGCCGAGCTTTTCCATCAGCATGCGGGCGCAGAGCATCACGCCGCGGCCCGTGGCCTCGCCGCGGCCCAGCGAGCCGCCCACCTCGATGGGCTTGCCCGTGACCACGCCGGGCACGGCGTAGCCCTTCTGCATGGAATAGGTGTCCATGATCCAGCCCATGATCTCCGGCGTGGTGTTCACGTCCGGGGCTGGGATGTCGCGCTCCGGGCCGATGATGGGCATGATCATGGCCACAAAGCGGCGCGTGAGGCGCTCCAGTTCGCCCTTGCTCAACTGGCGCGGGTCCACCTGTATGCCGCCCTTGGCCCCGCCGTAGGGGATGTTGACCACGGCGCACTTCATCGTCATCCACGCCGCCAGCGCCTTAACCTCGTCTTCGTCCACATCCTGATGGTAGCGGATGCCGCCCTTGCACGGCCCGCGCGAGGAAGAGTGCTGCACGCGGAAGCCCTCGAATACGCGCACTTCGCCGTTGTCCATGCGGATGGGCAGCGAAACGCGCAGCGAGCGCTCGGGGTGTTTTAAGATGATATAGTCGTTTTGCGAAAGTCCCAACAGTTCGGCCGCCTTGTCCAGCACCGCCTTGAAGTTGTCAAAGGGGTTGTGTTTCCTGGGCATGAAGCATCCTCCTTGCCTGCTCGTGACCGGTGGAATTTGCGCGATCTGCCGGTTTTGTGAAGGTTTTTCATCCTTCCGGCGCTTGCAGTATAGCATACTTTCCGCCATGTAGCAATATGTTTTGAAGGAAAAAATGCAAAAATGCCCGGAAAATTTCCATTTTGGGGCCAAATAGGCCATTTTTCCCTCCGCGCCTCTTGCGAAGTTCGCCGGGTTTTACTATAATAGAGGGCGGAACGCTTGCAAATTTGGGGGATTTTTTATGGCAGAGTTTATCACGGGTATGAATTCACTGCTGGCGCTGTTTCTGATCGCCGCGCTGGGATATCTCATCGGCGCGATCAAGGTAAAGGGCATCGAACTGGGCACGGCGGGCGTGCTGCTGGTGGCGCTGGTGTTCGGCCACTTTGGCTGCGAAATGCCCGCGCTGATCCGCAACGTGGGTCTGGCGCTGTTCGTCACCTCCGTGGGCTTCATCGCCGGGCCGAAGTTTTTCCGCAATTTCAAGCAGAACGCGAAAAGCTATATTTTGCTGGGCTTTATCATCATCCTCACCGGCGCTCTGACCTGCGCGCTGCTGATCGCCGTTTCCGGCGTGCAGCCGGAGCTGATGGTGGGCCTGATGACCGGCGCCTTGACCAGCACGCCCGGTCTGGCGGCGGCGCAGGGCGCGGCGGGCGAACTGAGCGCGCAGGCGGCCATTGGCTACGCCATCGCCTATCCCTTCGGCGTGGTGGGCGTGGTGCTGTTTGTGCAATTGATGCCCAAGCTTTTGAAGGCCGACATGAAAAAGGAAGTGGAAAACCTCGAAGCAGCGGCGGGCGTGAATGTGCGCGCCTTCGAGGGCCGGACGTTCAAGCTGGACGCGGCGGGCTTTTTCTCCTTCTCCGTGGTCATCGTACTGGGCTATCTGCTGGGCAGCATCGAGATCCCCCTGGGCGGCGGCGAAAATCCGCCGGTGTTCGCCCTGGGCACCACGGGCGGGCCGCTGCTGGTGGGCCTGCTGTTTGGCCATCTCGGCCACATCGGCCCCATCGATCTGACGCTGAAAAAATCGGCGCTGGAAACCTTCCGCGAGCTCGGCCTTATGCTCTTTCTCATCGGCGCGGGCACGGAGGGCGGCGCGGGCTTTGTGGAAACGCTGCGGCAGGAGGGCGCGATGCTCTTTGTCTACGGCGCGATCATGACGCTGCTGCCGATGATCGTGGGCTACATCGTGGCCGCGAAGATGCTGAAACTGTCGCTGCTCAACAACCTCGGCTCCATTACCGGCGGCATGACCTCCACCCCGGCGCTGGGCACGCTCATCGCCGTGGCCGGCACGGACGACGTGGCCAGCGCCTACGCCGCCACCTATCCCATCGCGCTGGTGTCCGTCGTGTTGGCCTCGCAGTTTCTCACGGTGCTGTTCCGCTGATTTTGTCAACAGACGGTCAGAGCGATGAGAAGGCCCGCAAGCCAAGGAGGTGGCCTTGCCGTCAAGGGAGCTTACTGACTGTAAGTGACCGCAGGCGGCAAGGCTGCTGACGCCGGAAGCAAAAATTGCGTCCGATTTTCATTTTATCGGGGCAATTTTTGCGGTTGTGGGCTTTATCAGCGCTCTGAGGCGCGCTCGTTCCCTCGGGCGCGTTTTTGGCTTGCCTTTTTTCGCCGCGGCTGTTACAATGGAAGCGGGAGTATGTTTACAGGGGGATTGGAAGATGAAACGACTTTTCTGTCTCTGCCTGTGCGCGCTGGTTCTCTGCGCCGCCGCCCTTGCCGAGGCGACGACCTACGACTTTGGCGAGTTCACCATCGACGCGCCCGCGGAGGCTTTCGTGCAGCAGATGGAAAAAACGGAGAACGCAGCCTTCTTCGCCGTTTTGCCCAACTACGACGCATCGCAACTCTTCCAGGACAGTTACAGCGTCGCCTGGATGCGGGCGGATTTCTCCGCTTCCCTTTTCCAGACGGACGCGACCGCGCTGGCGCAGGCGCTGGTTGACGCCAGCACGGGGCCGTCTTCCACAGGCGTGGAAACCTCCAACGGCCGTCTGCTCGCCGCCGCCTACGGCGAGGATGGAGACAGCTTCTGCTACTACGCCGCCATGGACGTGGATCACGCCGGCGCGGGCGTCGATCTGCAATACACGATGTACTGCGCGCAGGCGTATGTGGACTTTGGCGACGAGGCGGGCTATATCTTCAGCTTTAAGGCCCGGGACGCGGAGGGGCTGGAAGCGCTCGTCGCCGCCGCCAACATCACGCCGCGCATCTGAGCCGCTGTCCCCGTGGATATGGGAGGATTTCAGGAGGTCTGAACGATGAAACGAATTTTTTGCCTGCTTCTCTGCCTGCTCTGCCTCTGCCCCGCCGCCCTTGCCGAAAATCCCGCGGGGGGGGGTATGGTGACCTACGACTTTGACGATTTCACCATCGACGTGCCCGCCGGGGCCGTGGTGCAGGAGGGGGAAAAGACCGCGGGCGCAGCCTTCTTCGCCGTCTACCCGTACTACGATGCCACGCAGGCCTTCAACGACAACTACAACATCGTCTGGGTACCGCAGGACTTTTCCCTGCTCTTTGCGCAGACGGACGCAAATTCGCTGGCGCAGGCGCAGATCAACACCAACCTCGCCTCGTTTGCCGCGATGGGCGTAGAGGTGGCCAATGTCACGCTCCTCGCCGCCGGCTATGACGAAAGCGGCAACAACTTCTCCTACTATATCACCATGGATCTGGACTATACCGGCGCGGGTCTGGATCTGCAACTCACGCTGCATCAGGTGCAGATGTACATGGATCTGGGCGACGAGGCGGGCTATATCTTCAGCTTCGCCGCCCGCGACGCGGAGACGCTGGAGGCGCTCATCGCCTGCGCCGACACCATGAAACTCGCCTGAGCCGCCGCGCCCCCGTTTTCAGGAGGTCTGAACGATGAAACGAATTTTCTGCCTGCTTCTCTGTCTGCTCTGCCTCTGCCCCGCCGCCCTTGCCGAACTCACCGCTGAGGCGACGGTCTACGACTTTGGCGATTTCACCCTTGAAGTGCCCGCCGGGGCCGTCGTACAACAGGTGGAAAAGACGGAGAACGCCCCCTTCTTCGCCTGCTATCCGGATTACGACGCGACGGCTGACTCCACCACCAATTACACCATCCGCTGGATGGACGACGACTTTTCCCTCTCCTTTTCCCAGGTGGACGCGGACACGCTGGCGCAGGCCTATGTGGACTACGCCGCGGAACTCGAGCGCGCGCAGGGCCTGAGCGTCGACAACATACAACTGCTCTCCGCCGCCTACGACGCTTCCGGCGAGAGCCTCGCTATCTACGCCACCATGGACGCCGACTACACGCCGCTGGGGATAGAGATGCAAACGCGCATCCATGAGGCGTTCCTGCTTCTGGATCTGGGCGAGCACGCCGGCTACGTTTTCGGCTTCTACGCGGGCAGCGCGGAGGCGCTCGAAGCGGCCATCGCCAGCGCCGTCATCCGGCGCGCCTGAGCCGCCCCCGCAAAGCGCGCCCGTTCCTTTCGGGCGCGTTTTTGTTATCCCCGCGCGGAAACACGCTTGCAATTTGGCTCCGAAACCATTAAAATAGAGTTACAGAAGATCTTTTCATCGCGGGAGGGATCCTCATGCGCCCACGTTCCGGAGCCACGCTGTTTTGGGCGGTTCTTTTGACGCTCGCGCTGCTCCCGTTCTCGCTGTCCGGCTGCGCCCCGCGGGAAAATCCACCGGAGGAAGAGCCGGCGGAGGACGCGGTGCTGCTGGGCTTTTCCCAGCTCGGCTGGGAAAGCGCCTGGCGCATCGGCAATTCGCTGGATATACAGGCGGCCGCCGAGCGCGCCGGCGTACAGCTGATGTTCGACAACGCCCAGCAGAAGCAGGAAAACCAGATCAAGGCCATTCGCTCCTTCATCGCCTATCAGGTGGACGTCATCGCCTTCGCCCCCATCGTCGAGCAGGGCTGGGACACGGTTTTGCAGGAGGCCAAGGACGCGGGTATCCCCGTGCTTTTGACCGACCGCCTCATCGTCACCGAGGACCCCTCGCTCTACGTGGGCTATGTGGGCGCGGACTTCCTCGCCGAGGGGCGGCGCGCGGGCGAATTTCTAGTGGAAAAGGCCGACCGCGAGGGGCTGACCGACCTCAAGATCGTCGAACTGTCCGGCACGCCCTCCTCCTCGCCGATGCAGCAGCGCGGCGAGGCCTTCCGCGAATGTATTGCGGGCGATCCCCGCTTTGAGATCGTCGAAACCATGTCCGGCGATTTCCTCCGCTCCAAGGGCAAGGAATGCATGCAGGAGATGCTTGAACGCCACGAGAGAATCGACGTGCTCTTTTCCCACAACGACGCCATGACCCTTGGCGCCATCGAGGCCATCGAGGAGGCGGGGCTGCGGCCGGGCGAGGATGTGATCATCATCACCGTGGACGGCGAACAGGCCGCCATCGACTTTTTGCAGGAGGGCAAGATCAACTGCGTGGTGGAGTGCACGCCGATGCTGGGCGACATCATCATGGATCTTGCCAAGAAGCTGGCCGCGGGCGAGGAGATCCCCCGCGTCACCAACCCGGAGGAGCGCTCCTTCACCGAGTTCGACGAAGATCTGATGGACATACCGCCCCGGGGGTACTGACCTATGCAACGCCTGTTTCGCCGCCTGAGCACGGTGGAGAGCATCAGCCGCCGCCTGCGGCTGTCTTTCCGCATGCTCGTGATTCTGCTGGTGGTGCCGGCGGTGATCTCCATCGCCGCCATGCTCTCCAACAACATGCGCTACAACGACATCATCGCCCATATGGGCCAGGTGGGCGACCTAAAGCCCAAAGTGGCCGTGGACATCCCCGACGAGGCCTGGAGCGCCGTGGCCGGCTACGAGGCCTTTGACGACGTGCGCCTTTTTGAGATGATCCACGAGGTCAACGTGGAGCTGGACGAGCTGATGGGCTCCATGGCCGGCCCCAACCAGGTGGAGCTGACCGCCGCGCGCCGCGCCATGGACACGCTGCGCGAAAAGGTGGTGGAGCTGGGGCGGCAGATCGAAAACGGCGCGCCCGTGGTGGACAACGAAGCCAAACTCGAGGAGATCCGCGACGTGGCGGCGCTGGTGGCGGAGATGCTGGAAAACTACATCGCCGTGGAGATCGACGACGCCATTGAGGAAAGCGCCGCGCTCAACCGCATGATGGTCATATCGCTTTTGCTGGAATTCGCCCTGCTTGTGCTGGCGCTGGCGCTGTCCGTATACGCCCAGCGGGGGCTTTCGCGCGCTATCCGCGCGCCCATCGGGCAACTGGAGCACTTCGCCGGCCTTCTGGCGGCGGGCGATCTGCGCGCCCGCGCCCCGCAGACGCGCGTTGCCGAACTTTCCAACCTCACCGAGAGTTTCAACGTCATGGCCGGCCGGCTGGAAGAACTGATGGAGCAGAGCCGCCGCGAGCAGGAAAACCTCAAAAAGAGCGAGCTGCGCGCCCTGCAGGCGCAGATCAACCCCCACTTCCTCTACAACACGCTGGACGCCATCGTCTGGCTGGCGGAATCCGGCAGCACGGACGAGGTGGTGCACATCACCCGCGCCCTGTCGGACTTTTTCCGCATCTCGCTCTCGCAGGGGCGCGACTGGATCGAGGTGGCGGAGGAACTGAAGCACCTGCGCGGCTATCTCACCATCCAGAAGGTGCGCTACCGCGATATACTCGATTACGAGATCGACGTGCCCCCCGAGGCGCAGGAAGGTCTGATCCTCAAACTGCTTTTGCAGCCGCTGGTGGAAAACGCCATTTACCACGGCATCAAGTTCCGCCGCCGCGGCGGCAAGGTGCGCGTGGTGGGGCGGCGCGAGGGCGAACAGCTGCACTTCGCCGTGATCGACAACGGCCCGGGCATGACCGAGGAGAGGCTGCTTGAAGTGATCTCCAGCCTTGGCGAGGAGGACGCCAGCGCCGGCTACGGCCTTTCCAACGTCGACCGGCGCATCCGCCTCTACTACGGCATCAAGCAGGGGCTGCGCATACACAGCGACAGCGAGGGCACGCGCGTGGAATTCATACTGCCGGTAAGGAGACAGGCGAGCGATGTATAAGGTCTTTCTGGTGGACGACGAGATCGTCATCCGCGAAAACATACGCAACAGCTTCCCCTGGGAGGGCAACGGCGGCAGCGAATTCTCCCTCGCCGGCGAGGCCCCGGACGGGGAGATCGCCCTGCAGATGATGCAGGACGTCAAGCCGGATATACTCATCACCGACATCCGCATGCCCTTTATGGACGGCATGCAATTGTGCGAGGCCGTTTCCCACACCATGCCGTGGGTGCAGATCGTCATCCTCTCCGGCTATGACGATTTCGCCTATGCCCAGCAGGCCATCTCCCTGGGGGTGAAGGAATACCTGCTCAAGCCGGTGAGCGCGCAGGAGCTTTTGGAAGTGCTGGAGCGCATCGCCGGCCGCATCCGCGAGGAGCGCCGGGCGCAGGCCGACCTTTTACGCATCAAGCGGCAGCTGGCCTCCTCCTCGGCCTTTCTGCGCGAAAAGCTGCTTTCCGAGGCCCTGGGCGGCGTGCGCGGCGAGGAAAACGTGCAGAGCCTGCTCGAGCGGGCGCGGGCGCTGAACCTTTCTCTGCTGGCCAGGCGCTATCTGGTGATCCTCGCCTGTCCGCGCGGCGGCGAGGAAGGGCGCACATTGGCGCAGAGCGCCCTCTACCGCCTGGCCGACGGCTCGGGCGACGCCGTGCACGCCTGCGAGGCGCAGGGGGCTTTCGCCCTCATCGTGCTCGGCGACAGCGACGAGGACCTGGAAGAGCGCGCCTACGGCTTTGCCCAGGCGGCGCTTTACGAGGTGGCGCGCGCCACGGGCAAGAGCGCCCACATGTGCATCGGCGAGGCCGTGGAAAGCCTTTCCGAACTGCCCCGCTCCTGCCATTCCGCCCAGCGCGTGCGCCGCGCCATGGAATTGTCCAGCGACGCGGAGAAGCGCCGCATCATGGGCGTGCGCGATATGGAAGCCCTGCCCCCGGCCGCGCCGGCCATCAATCTGGACGTCTCGCCCCTCTCCGAGCGGCTGCAATACGCCAACCGCGAGGACGTGGAAGGCATCCTCAAGGACTACATCGCCTCCATGGGCTCGGCAGCCATCCATTCGGTGATGATGGTCAACTTCCTCTATGTGGAGATCCTCATGGCCGCCAGCCGCATCATCAAGGAGGCCGGCGGCGAGCCGCGCGAGGTCATCGACGCTAAGCTTTGGGAAGACAACCTCTTTTCCTCCGCGCCCGAGCCGGAGGAGGTCATCCCCCTGGCCCGCGAGGTGCTGGAAAAGGCCATTGCCTTCCGCGAGGAGCAGTCCGCCACGCGCTACAACGCCGTCATCAACAAGGCCCGCGCCTATCTGGCCCGCGAATATCAGAACAGCGGCGTGACGCTCAACGACGTTTCCAGCCATGTATGCATGTCCAACAGCCACTTTTGCACAATCTTTTCCCAGGAGATGGGCGTGACGTTTACCGAATACCTCACCGAACTGCGCATGAACCGCGCCAAGGAGCTTTTGCGCACCACGCAGATGCGCTCCAGCGACATCGCCTACGCCGTGGGCTACAACGATCCCCACTATTTCAGCTATCTGTTCAAAAAGCACACCGGCATGACGCCGCGCGACTTCCGCAGGGAGGCGCAGGGGTCGTAGGCAGGGGCAGACGAAAGCGACCGGCAAGGGCCGGCCGCTTTCGTCTTTTGGGGCGGTATCTGCCCGCCTACCCCTCGGGCAATTCCACTTCGCGCACGACGAGCAGGTCGGCAAAGTCGCCCAGCGTCGGGCCGCTTCCGTCGAACCAGTCGGCAGTCTCCAGAGCCGCCGCCTCTGCAGGCTCGCCATAGGCCGCCAGATAGACCGCCTCCCCGCAGGGGACGAGCGCCGCCTTCTGCACCCCATACAGTTCGGGAAAGGCCGCGCGCCATTCCGCCACGACCCCGCCCTGCGCGTCCACCTGCCGCAGCAGGCATTCGCCCGCGAGGGGATGGCCGAAACGCAGGGCGATGAGCGCGCCGCCCTCGTATGGCAGGATGTCCAGCGCCCTCTGCGTGACCGCGTCCTCCGCCCGCGCCGAGGGATAGTCCTGCTGCCAGACGACCGCGCCCGCGCGCAGGCGCATCAGGCGCGTGGGCCAGCCGTCCCCGCCGCGGACGTCGATGAGCAGCAGCACGCCTTCGCCGTCCACGCAGGCGACCGCGACCTCGCCCCGCTCCTGCCCCTCGCAGCGCCACACTTCCGCGCCCTGCGCGTCCACGCAGACGGCGAAAGGATAATTTTCCTCCGCTTCGACGCGGTAGCCGTAGGCCAGATAGCCCTCCGCGCAGGCAAGGATGTCCGCAAAGCGCAGGCTCTCCTCCCAGCGTGTCTCCCACAGGGGCGCGCCGTCCATGTCCAGCGCCGTCAGCGTCGAGACCCCGACCGCGGGCGCAGCGTCCACGAGGATGCGCTCGCCATCGCAAAAGAGGTTGAACGCGCCGCGCTCGCTGACCTCCCTGTTCCAGACAGTCTCGCGGTCGCGGAGGAAGTCCACGCAATAGCCCTCGTCTCCATAGCGCAGGACCGCGCAGCCCCCGCCGTCGAACAGCGCCGCGTCCGCGTAGCCGCCGTCGTGGGCGCGGTCGCCGCGGGAATACAGCCGCCGCCCGGCAAAGTCGAGAAACTTGACCGACGGCCTGTCCGCCTCGCCGTCCGCGTAACTGCCCGACAAAAGCAGCCCGCACTCGGCGGTGTCCATGGAGGCGATGTGATCCACTTCGCGCGTAAAGACCGCCTCGCTCCGGGCCATTCCCGGCAGCAGCGCCAGAACAAGCGCCAGCAGCACGCCCAACCCCTTGCGCATCGCCTTTCCCTCCTTTGGCTTCTTTGTTTTATAGACGCCGAAAGCCCGCCGGTGGTTGATGAAAAAATTTCCGTATGTTTTTGGGAATATATTCCAAATCTCTGTTTTCATGGAAAGCGCGCTTGACATTCTCCCCTCTCCGTGCTATACTGCATCCACGGAAAGCAAACTTTCCACGAAAGGAGGCGGCGAAATGAAAAACCGCCTGGAGGCGCTGCGCAAGGAGCGGGGCATTCGTCAGGAGGAACTGGCGAAGGCGCTGTCCGTCTCGCGGCAGACGATCGGCTCGCTGGAAAACGGGCGCTACAACCCGTCCATCCTGCTGGCCTTCCGCATCGCCCGCTATTTCGATCTGCCCATTGAAGAAATCTTTCTCTACGACGAACAGGAGGACACGCTATGAAAACGAAGTCTCTCGGCTATCTGGTGGCGGCGCTGGGCATCGTGCTGACGGCCGTGGGCCTGTGGCTCGCCAGAACCTTCCCGGAGGCGGCGGGCGTGATGGCGGCGCTTCCCTACGTGCTCATCGGCCTGGGCTGCGGCGCGTTTGGCCACGGCGTGGGCGCGCTGTCCAACGCCGCCGTCTTCCGCAGGCACCCGGACATCGCCCGCGAAAAGGCCATCGAGGAAAAAGACGAGCGCAACGTGGCCATCCTCAACCGCGCCAAGGCCAAGGCGCTGGACAGGATGTTCTACGTCTTCGGCGCGCTGATGGTTTCGCTGGCGCTGATGGGCGCGGACATAGGCGTCGTGCTGTTGCTGGTGGCCGCCTACCTGTTCGTGGCCGGGTGCATGGTGTACTATATGTGCAAGTATCAGAAGGAGATGTGAGCGCCGACGCGGACAAACAGCAGCCGTCCCGGCCTCAGGCGCGGGACGGCTGTCTTGCTTCGATATAAAGGTCAATATCATCGACGATGTAATTGGCTCCCGTGGTGTGCAGTGCGTCAAAGCAGGCATACAGGTATTCCCAGACGCGGTAACGGTCGAAAAGCTCCGCCACTTGCCTACCGGTCAGATGGCGCGCTTTCTTGTATTGCTCCACGCAGTAGATGAGAAAATCGCCCTCTCTGCTCATGCTTATGTCTCCTCCGGGATGGCAAAGCCCCCCGTTTTCTGTTCCTCGTCGAACATGGCAAACAGCGCCCGCGGGCTGAGGTGCCACAACTTGGTGTCCTCCTGCTCCAGAAGCGCGTAGACCTTGGAGGCATAAAACGCCCTGGATGCGGTGATCTCGTCCCATGGGTAGTGGTCACAGATATGCGCAACGACCTGAGGCACCAGCAGCGTCATAAGCGCCGCAAACGTTTCTTCCGCCATCAAAATTCCTCCTCGGGCACCGTGCCGGTGAAGCGCAGGTAGGACAGGGCCTTTTCCGTCGTCAGGACCAACTGGTCGTAGAGCCGCTTGACCTTGAGTTGTTCCAGCGTCTGCTCCTTCGTCAACAGGCCGGCGGAATAGAGCGTGAACGTGCGGTAGACGTCGTCGTTGGCCACCGGGCCAAAGATGAAGTCGCCGCCCTGCCCCGGGGCTTTGCCGGAGCGGTTGGCGGAAACAAAGTCCAGCCACGCCTCGCCGGGCTGGTCAAAGCGCAGGAGGCTGCACGCGGAAAACGCCTCCTCTTCGTCCAGCGCGTAGACGCTCACCGTCCTCTGGCCGCTTCCGCGCCGCTTCGTGACCTTGTCCGCAAAGCTGATCGCCTGCGCCCTGTTCGTCGTCGTATAAAACCCATAGCCAAAGTCCAAAAAGCGGTTCTGCGCAACCAGCCTCGGCTCGGGAACGGCTACGTTGCTGCCATGGTACACGATCATATGCGCCCTCCAATGCCCGCCCGCGGTCATACAGTTTCCTTCCCTCAGTTCCATTATACACAACGGCGGCGGAAATGGCAACGCTTCCTTTGCCGGGGCGCTTTCCCCCTCCCCGCATCTTCTCCCGACGAAAAACATCCCGCGGCGCCTGCCACAGGATGTTTTTTTACGGTTCAGGGCGATACAGCTTACAACACTCGTCGATGATGCTCTCCACGATGCGCACCTGCGCGAGCGTCAACCTTCGCAGTTTATCCGCCAGCAGCAGGAGGTCTTTGTCGATGATGTCGCCGGTCAGCAGATAATCGGCGCTCACCCCGAGCGCGGCGGCGATCTTCAGAAGATTCTCCGGGCGCATCGCCCGTTTGCCCGCTTCGGCATAGGAGACGAACTGCGCCGTCACATCGCCCTTTTCGGCAAGCGCTTCCTGCGTCAGACCGAGTTTCCTGCGGCGCTCCATGATCCGCCGCCCGATGTCCTGCAAGCACAGTTCCGCGTCCATTCCTCTCACCTCTGCTTCCCTTGTTAAATTATATCCACGATGGGCGATAAAATAAATGGCGCATTGTTGACTTAAGTTAACAATACACCATATAATGGGGAGCAAAGGAACTTTGGGAAAAATACGCCCACCTCCTTGACGATTCCCTTATTTCATGCTATTATTTAAGGGAATTTTGAGGAGGGTATGGGAATGCGGGACTTCAACTACTCCATCATCCGGGCGCAGAAATGGGATTCCGACCTTCTTGGCCTGATCGCCGCCATCTACCGGGAGGCGGGGAAGCAGGAAACGGTCTTGCAGCGGCAGCCGGAAGCCCTCGAAAAACTGGTGGAGATTGCCATGGTGCAGAGCACCGAGGCTTCCAACGCCATCGAGGGCATCGTCACTACCAATGCGCGGCTGCGCCAGCTCGTGGCGGAGAAGACCACGCCGAAGGATCGCGACGAACAGGAGATCGCCGGCTACCGGGACGCGCTGAACATCATTCACGAAAACCACGACGCCATCCCCATCACGCAAAACTACATCCTGCAGCTGCACAAGCTGCTGTACAGCCACATGGACAACCCCCTTGCCGGGCGCACGAAGAATGTGCAGAACTACATCAGCGTCGCCTATGCCGATGGGCGCGTGGAGACGCTCTTCACGCCGCTCGCGCCCTACGAGACGCCGGAGGCGCTGGACAGGATCTGCGAAGAATACAGCCGGGTCATCGGCAACATGGAGTTGGAGCCGTTGATCGCCATCCCCGTCTTCATCCACGACTTTCTCTGCATCCACCCCTTCAACGACGGCAACGGCAGGATGAGCCGCCTTTTGACGACGCTGCTTTTGTACAAAAGCGGTTTCACCGTGGGCAGATACATCTCCCTCGAGGCGAAGGTCGCCAAAGACAAGGGCCTGTACTACGACGCGCTCGCCCGCTCGCAGGACGGGTGGCATGCGGGCAGGGAAAACGCCGTCCCCTTCATCAAATACCTCCTCGGCACCGTCCTCGCCGCTTACAGGGACCTCGACGAGCGCCTGTGTCTGGTGGAGGCGAAGCTGTCCGCCCTGGAAATGGTGCGGCGCGCGAGCCTGCTCAAACTCGGCAGATTCACCAAACAGGACATCCGCGAACTCTGCCCTTCCCTCAGCGATAGTTCCATTGAGGGCGCTTTCCGCCATTTGGTGGCGTCCGGCGAACTTCAGCGCGAGGGCCGGGGGAAAAGCACGCGCTATTTTCGCACGAATTAGCCCTTGCATTTTCCCCCCGCATCGTGTATAATATCCCCGTCCCCCATGGGGGCCGACAGTTCGTTTGCGCCATCCTGTCGTAAAACAAAACCAGGGCTGCTGTTTTGTGCCTGAAAACAGTGGTCTGCCTTTGGCGCGGCCACTTTTTTCTTTGGAGGAAAACGCATGGACCATCTGGTCGCCCGCAAAAACAGGCCCTTCTCCCTTTCGGCGTGGCTGCGGCGGGAGCGGGAGGAAACGGCGGCGCTGTTGCGCTGCATCCCCGCCACGGCGGTGACGCTGTTCGTGGTCAGCGTTATCTGCATGAACCTGCTCGCCAACAAGACGCTGGTGCAGACAGAGTGGCTGGCCCTCGACGGCGGCATACTCGTCTCCTGGCTGTCCTTTTTGTGCATGGACGTGATCACCAAGCACTTCGGCCCCCGCGCCTCCAACCGTGTGGCGGTGTTGGCGGCGGGGGTGAACCTGCTCACCTGCCTGATCTTCTACATCGCCAGCATCATCCCCTCGAACGCCGCGGACTACACGGCCCTCAACGGCATCCTCGGCGGCACGTGGTTCATCCTGCTGGGCAGCATGGTGGCCTTCCTTGCCTCGGCGGCGCTCAACAACTTCCTCAACTGGGCGATCGGTTCGGCCTTCCGCAAAAATCCGGACGGCCGGGCCGCCTTTGCCGCGCGCACCTATATCTCCACCTTCATCGGCCAGTTCGCGGACAACTTCCTCTTTTCCGTCATCGTCTTCATGCTCTTCGCGCCCATCTTCTGGGACGGCTTCCATTGGACGCTTTTGCAGTGCGCCATGTGCGCGCTGACCGGCGCGGTGGCCGAGGTGTTGATGGAGATCGTCTTCTCGCCCTTCGGTTACCGGGCGGTGCGGCGGTGGAAGGAACAGGGCGTGGGACGGGAATACCTCGAATGCATCGGGAGGGACGGCAAATGAACGCACTGATCACCGGCGCGTCCGGCGGCATCGGCAGCGCCATCGCGCGGCGCTTTCTGGACGGGAACCACAGCGTAACCGGCATCGACCGGGAAGCGGCGGCCATCGAGCACCCGCGCTATGCGCATTATCGGTTGGACATCCGCGACGAGGCGGCGCTGCCGGCGCTTGAAGACGTCGACATACTCATCAACTGCGCCGGCACGCAGAACGAGGACGACATCGACGTAAACCTCAAGGCGCTCATTCGCGTCACGGAGAAGTACGGCGTGCGCGAGGGCATCCGCGCCATCCTCCACATCGGCTCGGCCAGCGGCCACACAGGCTCCGAGTTTCCCGAATACAGCGCCAGCAAGGGCGGCGTGGTGGCCTATACCAAGAACGTGGCCCTGCGCGTGGCCAAGTGGGGCGCGACCTGCAACAGCCTCGACCCCGGCGGGGTGCTGACGCCGCTCAACCGCCCCGTGATCGAGGACGAAGCGCTCTGGGCGCAGATCATGGACGAGACGCCCCTCAAGCGCTGGGCAACGCCGGAGGAGATCGCCGATTGGGCGTATTTCCTCACCGTGGAAAACCGCTTCTGCACCGGGCAGAGCATCGTGGTGGACGGCGGCGAATCCATCCTCCGCCGCTTTATCTGGAAGGACTGACGCGCGCCCCGCGGCCACATGGTCGCGGGGCGTCAGGATGTTGACAAAGTCAACAGACTGGCAGAGCGTTGAGAAAGCCCGCAAGCCAAGGAAGCAAACTTGCATCCAAGGGAGCTTACATAGACGTAAGTGACCGCAGGATGCAAGTGCAGCTGACGAGGAAATTTTGCCTGCGGCAAAATTTGTCGCCAAGGGCGACTGGATTTGTCGATCCCGAAGGGCTCGGCAAATCCACCTGCAGGAAGCAAAAATCGCCTCTGATTTCTATTTTATCAGAGCGATTTTTGCGTTTGTGGGCTTTGTCAGCGCTCTGGCGCCCCGCGGCCACATGGTCGCGGGGCGTTTTTTGCGTTTTTCCTTGTCCTTCCCGCCGCGAACATGTATAATAGAAGCGACACAAAGGAGGCGTGGGCATGGACGGATACGGGCGCAAATCCGAGCGCATCGCCGGCGAGGTGCGCGCGGCGATCCTCGCGGGCCGGCACCGGCCGGGCGAGCGCATCGAATCGGAGAACGAACTGGCCGCGCGCTATCAGGTGAGCCGCCAAACGGTGCGCAAGGCCCTCGCCGCGCTCATCGAGCAGGGCTATCTGCGCGCCGAACACGGGCGGGGCACGTTCGTCGCCGAGCGCAGCCGCCCCGGCAGCAGGAACATTGCCGTGGTCACCACCTATCTGGCCGACTACATCTTCCCCCGTGTCATCCAGGGCATCGATCAGGAACTGGCCGAGCACGGCTACAGCATCCTCCTGAAAAGCACGCGCAACGCCCGCCATCTGGAGGCGCGCTATCTGGAAGAGTTGGCGGACAAGGCCATCGACGGCCTCATCATCGAGCCGAGCAAAAGCCAGATTTTCTGCCGCCACGCCGCCCTGTACGAGCGCTTTGACGCGCGCGGCATCCCCTATGTATTTATTCAGGGCTGCTTTGAGAGCATGCGCGACCGGCCCTACGTGCTGCTGGACGACGCCGGCGGCGGCTATCTCATCACCAAGCATCTGCTCTCTCTCGGCCATCGCCGCATCGCCGGCATCTTCAAGGCCGACGACACGCAGGGCGTGGAGCGCCACCGCGGCTATGTGCGCGCCCTGCAGGAGGCGGGCGTGCTCTACGACCCCGACCGCGTGCTCTGGTACCACACGGAGGACCGCACCGTGGCCCCGGCGGCGGGCGCGGCAGTGCTGGCGCGGCGCGGCGGGATGGACGCTGTAGTCTGCTACAACGACGAGATCGCCGTCAGCGTCATCCGCGCGCTGGAGGCCGAGGGCCTGCGCGTGCCGGAGGACGTCTCCGTCACCGGTTACGACAATTCCCTCCTGGCGGAGAACTTCAAGATGGGCCTGACCACCGTCTCCCATCCCCACGAGGAGCTGGGCCGCGCGGCGGCGCGCCTGCTGCTGGCCCTCATCGCCGGCGAGCGCGTGGAGACGCACGTCATTCTCCAGCCGGAACTGATCGTGCGCGGTTCCACGGCGGCGCGGAAGTAGCGCCCCGGCAAACAAGCGCCCCGCGCGGCTCTCCGCGCCCTTTCCGCGCGCAAAACCGTCCCCTTGCCCGGCGCACCGCGCGTTTTTTGCGACTTTTCGCGCAAAAATGAAAAAAACAACTTGTCAGGCAGGGTGTACAAGTTGTATGCTTGTTTCAGCGGGAAGCTAACGAATTTTTCACGACCACGAAACAGGAGGATGTTGCTCATGCTGCAAAAAGCGTACAAGTTCTGGTTCCTCACCGGCTCGCAGGATCTCTACGGCGACGAATGCCTGGCCCATGTCGCCGAGCACTCCAAGATCATCGTCGAAAAACTCAACGCCTCGGGCAAACTCCCCTATGAATTGGTCTGGAAGCCGACGCTGATCACCGACGCGCTCATCCGCCAGACCTTCAACGAGGCCAACGCCGATCCCGACTGCGCCGGCGTCATCACCTGGATGCACACCTTCTCCCCGGCCAAGAGCTGGATCGCCGGCCTGCGCGAGTACCGCAAGCCGCTTCTGCACCTGCACACGCAGTTCAACGAGGAAATTCCCTACGACACCATCGACATGGACTTCATGAACGAAAACCAGTCCGCGCACGGCGACCGCGAGTACGGCCACATCGTCACCCGCATGGGCATCGAGCGCAAGGTGGTCGCCGGCCACTGGAGCGACGCGCGCGTGCAGGAGCGCATCGCCTCCTGGATGCGCACGGCCATCGGCCTGGTGGAGAGCCGCAATGTGCGCATACTGCGCGTGGCGGACAACATGCGCAACGTGGCCGTCACCGAGGGCGACAAGGTCGAGGCGCAGATCAAGCTGGGCTGGACCGTGGACGCCTATCCGGTCAACGAAATTGCCGAATACGTCGCCGCCGTCAGCCAGGCGGACACCGACGCGCTGGTGGACGAGTACTACAACATGTACGACATACTCCTCGACGGCCGCGACGAGAAGGAATTCCGCCGCCATGTGGCCGTGCAGGCGCAGATCGAACTGGGCTTTGAGCGCTTCATGGTGGAAAAGGACTACCACGCCATCGTCACCCACTTTGGCGACCTGGGCGCGCTCAAGCAGCTTCCGGGCCTGGCCATTCAGCGCCTGGAGGAAAAGGGCTACGGCTTCGGCGCCGAGGGCGACTGGAAGACCGCCGGCATGGTGCGCGTGATGAAGCTGATGACCGCCGGCATGAAGGACGCCAAGGGCACCTCCATGCTCGAGGACTACACCTACAACCTCGTGCCCGGCAAGAAGGGCATTTTGCAGGCGCACATGCTGGAGATCTGCCCCTCCATCGCCGAAGGCCGCATCGCCATCCGCTGCCTGCCCCTGTCCATGGGTGACCGCGAAGACCCGGCGCGCTTGGTGTTCACCTCCAAGACCGGGCGCGGCATCGCCACCTCGCTGATCGACCTGGGCACGCGCTTCCGCCTCATCATCAACGATGTGGAGTGCATCAAGAACGAAAAGCCCATGCCCAAGCTGCCCGTGGCCACCAACTTCTGGCGGCCGATGCCGGACTTTGAGACGGGCGTGGAAGCCTGGATCTACGCCGGCGGCGCGCACCACACCGCCTTCACCTACGACCTCACCGCCGAGCAGATGGGCGACTGGGCGGCCGCCATGGGCATCGAGGCCGTGTTCATCGACAAGGACACCACCATCCGTTCGCTCAAGCGCGATCTGATGCTGGGTCAGGCGTTCTATCGCTAAATTGCCCGCGCGCCGGCGGCAGACACTGCCCGCCGGCGCCGCGCGTCGTTTTTGCACATCAAAACGGGAGGAAAACGCTTTATGAAAAAGTTTTTGGGACTGGAGTTCGGCTCCACGCGCATCAAGGCCGTGCTGATCGACGAGACGTTCGCCACTGTGTCTTCCGGAGACTACACTTGGAAGAGCAGCTTTGAAAACGGCGTTTGGACGTATCCGCTGGAGGAGGCCTGGAAGGGCCTGAACGCGGCGCTTGGCGGCGTGGAGGGCCTTGAGGACGTGGCCGCCGCGGGCGTTTCCGGCATGATGCACGGCTATCTGGCCTTTGATAAGGACTGGAACCTGCTCGTGCCCTTCCGCACCTGGCAGAACACCATGACCGCACAGGCGGTGGGCGAGCTGACCGATCTGTTCGGCTTCAACATTCCCCAGCGCTGGAGCATTGCGCACCTGTATCAGGCCATTCTCAACGGCGAGGAGCACGTCTCCCGCATCGCCCACATCACCACGCTGGCCGGCTACATCCATCACGCGCTCACCGGCGTCAACGCCGTGGGCGTGGGCGAGGCCTCGGGCATGTTCCCCATCGATGACAAGACCGGCGCCTACGACGAGGGCATGCTTGACAAGTTTGACGCCCTCATCGCCCCGCGCGGCCTGCCCTGGAAGATCCGCGATGTGCTGCCCAAGCCGCTGATGGCGGGCGAGAACGCCGGCAGCCTCACCAAAGAAGGCGCGGCACTTTTGAACGGCCAGCTCAAGGAAGGCGTGCCCTTCGCGCCCGCTGAGGGCGACGTGGGCACGGGCATGACCGCCACCAACGCCGTCTCCCCGCGCACGGGCAATGTCTCTGCCGGCACGTCCATCTTCGCCATGGTGGTGCTCGATCATCCGCTCAAGAACATCTATCCGGAGATCGACATCGTGGCCACTCCTGCCGGCGCGCCCGCCGCCATGGTGCACTGCAACAACTGCACCAACGACATCAACGCCTGGGTGGGCATGCTGCGCGAGACGCTGGAGCTGTTCGGGGCCAAGGTCTCCGCTGGCGATCTCTATACCGCCCTGTACAAAAAGAGCCTCGAGGGCGCGGGCGATTGCGACGGCGTGCTGGTCTACAACTACATGGCCGGCGAGAGCATCACCCACCTCGATTCCGGCCGTCCCCTGGTGATGCGCCGTCCGGACAGCGCTTTCACGCTGGCCAACTTCATGCGTTCGCAGATCTACGGCGCCATGGCTACCATGTGCATCGGCATGGAGATCCTCCACAAGGAGAACGTGGCCATCGACTCCCTGACCGGCCACGGCGGCCTGTTCAAGACGCCGGGCGTGGCGCAGCGCTACATGGCGGCTGCCTGCAAGGCGCCCGTCACCTGCATGGAGACCGCCGGCGAGGGTGGCCCCTACGGCATGGCGCTGTTGGCCTCCTACATGGTCTGCCGCGAGGCGGGCGAGAGCCTGGGCGACTATCTGAACAACAAGGTGTTCGCTGGCGCCAAGGGCGTCACACTCGCGCCCAATCCCGAGGACGTGAAGGGCTTTGAGGCGTATTTGCAAAACTACGTCTCCGGCCTCGCCGCCGAAAAAGCCGCCATCCGATAGTATCGGAAGCCAGCGCCTTCGGCTCCGTGTTGACGCACGCCCGCCCCACGAATAGGGGGCGGGCGTGCTGCGTTTCGTTCCGGTTGGGGCGGTGAAGCGAGTAGACGGCGGCAGGCCCACGAGCAGGGGCCTGCCGCCTGCGGCGTTGGGGGACGGGGGCTGCGGGAAAACGGAGGCCGGTTCCCCAAAAAGGGATTCTCAAGGGATTGATCCCTTGAGCGGGTGCGGGCAGAGCCCGCCGGGCCGGCAGTGCCGGCAGCCAGTGCCGTTGGCTCGGAGTTGACGCCTGTCTGCTCCACGCGCAGGGGGCAGACAGGCTGCGATTCGTTCCGCTTGGGGCAGCTGTGCGCGCAGACGGCGGCAAGCCCACGAGCAAGGGCTTGCCGCCTGCGGCGTTCTGGGGACGGGGAGGCTGCGGGGAAACGGCCGCCGTCCCCCAAAAAGGGATTCTCAAGGGATTGATCCCTTGAGCGGGTGCGGGCAAAGCCCGCCGTTCCCCCAGCAGGATGGTTGCGCGGACTCGGCGGCCTCATGGAGCGCAAAAGGGTATGCTTCGTCTTTCTGGCGCGCCTGCCAACCGTTCCTGATGGGCAAAGCGCCCCAGCGCCCTGCTTTCCCCCGCGACACACCAAAATCAGGCGCGCCAACTCTGAAGCGCTTTTGCCCCGCAGGGGCAAACAGCGTCGATCCCGCACACCGACAGCATATCCTTGCCCCGCGGGGCAAGGATGCGTCATTCCCCCCAGCCTTTCCTTCCGCATTGGCGGCAGGCGCGCGAGCAATACCCGCATCCATGCCGGAGGCCGGCATCCTGCAGAGTCCGCCGCCGCAAGCCTCTTTCTTCCAGAGCAAAAGGAAAAACAGGCGCGGACAAAACGCCGAGCGCAGCTGCCTTCAGCGAAAACAGCAATACCGCCAGATCTGTATTTTGCGGCGCACAATCGCAAAAACGCCGTCCATTCACGCACCCCCGTCCCCCAAAACCGCCGCAGGCGGCAGGCCCCTACTCGTGGGCCTGCCGCCGTCTACTCCCATCACCGCCCCAAGCGGAACGAAACGCAGAGCGCCCGCCCCCTGCTCGTGGGGCGGGCGCTCGTCGATTCCGAGCCAACGGCTACTGGCCGCCGGCCCTGCCGGCCTAGCGGGAAAAGGGGCCGAACCTGGGGCGCGCGCTTTCGCGGATGCCACGCGCCACGCGCTCCATGCGCGCGTATTTCTTGTTTTCCGGCTGCTGATGCGCGGCCACGGAAAGATAGACCAGCGCCTTTTCGTATTCCTGCCGGTGCAGGAGCATCAATCCAAAAAGGTAGTTCCACTCCGCGCGACGGGTGGACACCTGCATCAGCACCGCCCGGGCATTGCCATACTGGCCGTCGTCGATCAGGCGGCGGGCCGTCTCCAGGCGCTCATCATCGTCTTCCACGCGCACGCGCGCGCGACGGCTGCCCTTGAGACAGGCGCGATAGGCGCGGTTGATCTCCGCCATGCGTACCCCCGCCCATTCGCGCTCCGGGCCTTCCATGAAGCGATCCGGGTGCCAGCGGCGGGCCAGCGCGCGATACGCCGCGCGCAGTTCCTCCCTGCTCGCGCAGGGCGATACGCCCAGAATCTCATAGTCGCTTGCCATGCCGCGCCCCCTTTCGCAAAGGGAATTTTCCCCCTGATAATTCTCTGAAAAGTATAGCACTTCCCCGCGCCGCCTGTCAAGCCGGGCCGCCCCGCGCCGCAGAAAAATCCCGCCGGAGCCTATATATCGTATATCCCCATCGAATTCTCCCACAAGGGGTTGTATATTACAAAAGTATGTCAGTTATTATCGCCGTAGTACAATTCCTTGAACTCCGCCGGGATTCCCTTTACTGCCTGCCGCCAATGGCTTACAATATTCTCCAGAAACTTGTCGAATTCTGGGGAATCGAGGAAACCTGCGATGCAAAGAGCGCCCCGGCGGCGGAAGCGCGCCACGTGGAAGACGGTCTTCTTCCTGGTGGTCTGTTTTCCGTACGGCCTTTTTTTGATGTGGCGGACGCAGCGGTGGCACCCGGCCGTCAAAGGGCTGGTGACCGCCTGTTTCGCGGCGCTGACGGTGGCGGTCTTTTTGCCGATGACCATGCCGCCCACGCGTGGCGGCGGTGGCGTGCGCATGGTGGGCGCGGAAAAGAACGTGGCCGTCTACGGCCCCGAGCTGCCCGCCTCCATGGGCGATGGCTACGCGGGCTACGGCGTGGTTTCCGGGGCCGCGGCGCCGGTGTTTTCCGACGCGCCGGAGGCGGAAGTCACCTACGTCTACGCCAACGACAACGGCAAGTACTATCACCTTTCCGATTGCAAATACGTGGCCTCTTACACCCGCAAGTACGCGCTCCCCGTGGCCTACTACAACGGCTACCAGCCCTGTCTGGAGTGCGGCGCGCCCACCTACGTGCCGGGCGACGCGGGATAACGCGGAAAGAGCCGCCCGCGGACGGTCGCGGTGCCGGCAAAGCGCCGACAAGGCCATCGGCCGCGACAATCGCCCGGATAAAATGCCGTTCGCAGGGTCGCACCCTGCGCGCGGGGCCTCGACGCCCCGCCCAACGATTTGCTTGTCAACATTCCAACTGCCCTTGCGCCGGACGCGAAGGCAGTTTTCGCACACAAAGGGCATGCCCGGCTAAGGGACGGTCTTTGGAAAGGTGGAACGGCGGATGCGCTCCTCTCTCAAACTGCTCGGCCGCTCGGCGCTGCTGGTCGCTATCTGCGTGGCGGTGGGCTTTGCACTGTTGCTGGCCGCCTTCGCGCTGCCCACGGAGCCGATGCGCGAAAACGCCCTCGCCTCGCAGGACGTCTTTGCCCGCGAGGGCAGTTATCCCATGGCGCGCACGCTGGGCGTGGATGCGAAGCTGGACAATTTCACCGATTCGATGATGCTCGTCCAGGCCGGCTATCAGGCCCCGGAGACTACGCTTTTGCAGCGGACGCTCAACGTCTACCGCCCCTTCCCGCACGGGAACAGAGGCGCCGCCGCGGGCGTCTATGCCGAGTCCCTGGCCACGCCCGCCCCCGCGCCCCAGAGCAATTATGGCCGCTACTGGCACGGCTATCTCGCCGTGCTCAAGCCGCTTCTTTCCCTCTTCACCTATGAACAACTGCGCGTGGTCAACGCCGTGTGGGTGGCGCTGCTGGGGCTCATTGTGGCCGCGCTGATGTGGCGGCGGGGCCTGCGGCGCTATATCCTCCCCTTTGTGGTGACGGTGCTGCTGTTCGATCCCGTCGCCACCGCCATGAACATGTTCTACACACAGGTCTACGCCGTGACCATGCTCGCCTGCATCGCCATTTTGTCCGGGTGGAACTGGCTGCGCGCGCGGACGGGGCGGCTTTTGCTGCTGTTCACGCTGACGGGCTGCCTGACCAGCTATCTGGATCTGCTGACCTGCCCCTTGGTTTCCTTCGGCGTCCCCTGCGTGTTCTGCCTCTGCCTCGCCGCGCCGGACTGGAAGGACGGCCTGAAGCTGGTGCTGACGGCGCTGATCTGCTGGGGCATCGGCTATGGCGGCATGTGGGCGGGCAAGTGGGTTCTCGCGGCGCTGTTGGGTGGCGAGAACATCGGCCTGCTCGAAGCGCTGCGGCTGCGCTCCTCCGCCGCGGGCGCGTCGAACCCGCTCGGCGCCATCGCGGTCATCGTCAAGCGGCTGCTCGTCCACCTGCGCGTGCCGATGCTGGCCTTGGCGCTGCTGCTTGCCCTCGTCCTCGCCGTCCTCTTTCTGCGGCGCTCGCCGCTGGAAAAGCTGAAGTCCCTCGCTTGGCTGCCCTGGGCGGCGGTGTGCCTGCTGCCCTTTGTCTGGATCGCATTCGCGCAGAACCATTCCTACATCCACCGCTGGTTCGTCTACCGCCTGCTGGCCATCTGCGTCTTTGGCGGCCTGTGCCTGCTGGCGCGGCTGACGGAGAAGCGCGGCGCGGCCCCGCGCGTTGGGACGGGTGCGGAAATGGCGGTGGACGGAGCGGAGCAAGCGCCCCGCCAGCGGTGAGGCCGGGGTGCGGCGGACCCTGTTTGCTCCGCCCATAGGACCGGACGAGCCGCGAAAGGCGTTCCCGCGCGCCGCGGGGACGTTTTTTTCTGCCCACGAGAGCGCCCGACCGCCGCATGTAGCGCGCTCTGCCGCCCGGCCCCGCGAACGTTGCCAGGCAAAAATGCCCCCGCGCCAACGCGCCCCTTTCCGGCGGGCAGCCTGAAATGCCCAACGCCGGAAAGGGGCGCGTCCGTTCGCGGAGGCGTTCCCTGCTTCCTGTCTTTCTTCCTGTCTTTCTTCCTATCCCTCGGCCATGCGGTAGCCCACGCCGATCTCCGTGAGTATATACTCCGGCATGGCGGGGTCTTTCTCGATCTTGCGGCGGATGTTGGCCATGTTGACGCGCAGAAGCTGCGTATCGCAGTTGGAAAACGGCCCCCACACCTCGCGGATCATGCTGTCATGGGTGAGCACCTTGCCGGCGTTGCGGCACAGGAGGGTGACGATCTTGTATTCGATCTGCGTCAGGTGCACCTCTCTGCCGTCCACGCGCACGATGCGTTTTTCCGTGTCCACCTGCAAGCCGCCGATATTGTAGACGCTCTTTTCGCCTTCGGCCATGCGCTGGCCATGGCGCAGCGCGGCGCGGATGCGGGCGAGCAGTTCCTCCGCGCCAAAGGGCTTGGTGATATAGTCGTCCGCGCCGTCATCGAGGGCGCGCACCTTGTCCTTTTCCTGCCCGCGGGCGGAGACCACCACCACCGGCACGCTGGACCATGTGCGTATATCGCTGAGCAGCTCCTGCCCGTCGCGGTCGGGCAGGCCCAGGTCCAGCAGCATCAGATCCGGACTGTGCGAGGCCAGCATGGACACAGCCGTGGCCGCCTTGCCCGTTTCCAGCGTGGCATAGCCCGCGCCGGTAAGCACGGTGCGCATGAGATTGCGGATGCGCTCGTCGTCCTCGACGATGAGTATGGTGGGCACGTTGTTACGCATGCGTTTCTTCCTCCTTCATTGGCAACGTGAAGCGGAAACAGGCTCCGCCGCTCTTCAGGTTTCGCGCCGAGAGCGTGCCGCCGTGGGCCATGACGATGGTGCGGCAAACGCTCAGGCCGATGCCCATGTTGTTGCGCGAATGGGCGGCGCTGTCGCTGGGCTGGGCGGCGGATGGGTCAAAGAGCGTCTTAAGCTTCGCCTCGGGAATGCCCGCGCCGTCGTCGGAAACCTCGAACACCGCCTCGTCTCCCTCCACGCGCAGCGTGACGCGCACGTTTTCCGCCCCTTCCGCGTGGAACGCGGCGTTTTCCAAGAGGTTGGAGAGCACCTGGCGGATGAGTATGGGGTCCATGGGCGCCATCACCAGTTCCTCCGGCAGCGATATGGAGGCCACCGGCCGGGCAAAGCGGGCGCGGTACTTGCGCACCGCCTCGGAAACGACTTCCTCCGCGGCCTCGGGCGTCTTGCGCACATCCGCGGCCTCGCCCACGCGGGTGATGGAGAGCAGGTTCTCCACCATGCGGATGAGCCACTGGGCGTCGTCGGAGATCTCCGCGAGCATGGCGCGCCGGCGTTCGGGAGCAATGTCCTTGGTCTCGTCGGACAGAAGCGAAGCCGCGGCGGAGATGGAGGTCAGCGGCGTGCGCAGATCGTGGGACACGGCGCGCAAAAGGTTGGCGCGCATCTCCTCCAGACGGGCGCGGTAGTTGCGCTCCTCCTGCCGCTTGAGCTGCGTGGTCATGGCGCTGATGAGCAGCGCCGTGGCCAGCAGCACCAGAAAAGTCAGCGGATAGCCGGCGAGGCTGAAGTTGAAGGACATCAGCGGCACCGTAAAGGCGAAATTGATGGCGAACACGCTCAGCACCGCCGCGGCCACGCCGTAAAAATACCCGCGCGTCAGGCGGCTGACGAGCGCCACGGCAAAGAGAAAGAGCATGGGCGCGTAGCTGTCACCCTCGGGGTCGAAGTAGCGGCACAGCGCGCTCAGCCCAATGGCCAGGGCCAGGGCAAGCAGCGTCAAAAGCGTATCCCGCCAGGAAAATTGCAGCAGCTTTTCCCCCGCGGGCCTTTCCCTTCGCCGCAAACGCGCTCCCTCCCTTCGCATCGCCCCTATTATAGCACAACTCCGGCGCAAATGTGTGAAGAAACGATGAATTGGCGCAAAGAGCGCCCGCGGCAAAGCCCCCGCCTCTTGCGAAGCGGGGGCCGTATTCGTCGTTTTTCCTATGCCGCGCTCTCCGGCGGATCGGCGACTTCCAGGCGGGTGAAGATCCACGCATCGCCCTCCAGACGGAAGCCGTAGCGCTCCACGCGCACGCTGTCGCCCACGCGCACTTCCAACTCGAGCACGAAGAACGTGTATTCCACGCCGTCCAATTCGATTGTCTCCTGCGGGAACGAGGTCAAAAGCGCTTCCTCGAAGGCGGCGCGATCCTCCTCCGTCATCGCGGCCACGCGCTCCTGAATCTGCGCCTTCAGCGCCTGCGCCGGTTCGGAAAGGGCCGCGCCCGCTCCCGCCAGCGTTTCGTCTACCTGCGCCTCGAAACCGATGACCGAAAGGAAGGTGAAGATCTGTTCCTTTGCCGGCAGCGCCTCCAGCGCCGCCTTTTCTTCGGCGGTGACCACGCGCTCGACGTTGGCGATCTGGATGCTGGCCCCCTCCTCCTCGGCGGCGATGCTGTCTACCACCGTTGCCAGCGCCTCGACCATGGGCACGTTATCCTCGGCCTTGACGCCGTGTACCGTCTCCGTGGCCGGCACCTCGGTAAAGACCGGCGCGGGAGTGGCCGTGGGTACGGTGGGCTCGTCGCTCGGCGCGGACTGCGTGGGGCGTGCGGTCGGAGCGGCCGTGGGCGCGATGGGTTCGTCGCTCGGCACGGGGGCCGGCGTGGGCGTCGGGGTGGGCGCGGGCTGTTCGTAGCCGCAGGCGGTGCAGACGCCGTTTTCATCGTAGGTATGCGGCTGGGCCGTCGCGCCCTCGAGGGGCGTGTATTCCACTTCCTCGTTGACCACCTGCTGGCAAACATAGTTGGTGCACAAATCCTGCGTGGCGGTGTAGGCGGCGGCGATATGCGTCTGCGCGTCCACGCACATGTAGCCGTCCTCGCCGGAGACGACGCGGCGCGTGGTGTTTGCGTGCTCGCAGGTAAAGACGGGCAACTCGTCGCCCGCAGCGTTGCAGATGCACTTGCACAGCATGCACCACAGGCCGCCGGGGTAATACTCGCCATGCGGCATGACCTCGGAGATCTCCTCATAGCGCGGCGCATCGAAGAGGATCTCGCCGCAGTCCAGGCACTGGGGGTAGTATACCCACGTGCCGGTAAAGAGGTGGGTATAGGCGTCCACCATGGTGCACTCGAACGGATGGTCGTAGGAGAGTTCTCCATACTCGCCCAGGTGCTCGTGCGGGCAGCCGGGGTCGTCCATGCCGCAGGCGCACTTGCCGTCGTTGTAGTCCTCAAAATGGTGATGATCGATCACGGACTCCGTGCGCGTGGTGGACGTATCTTCCCATTCCTGCCCGCAGCGCAGGCAGATATAGAGGGGATGCGCCACGCTGTCGCGGCGGTGGGTATAGTCGTCGATCGGCGTATACGTTTCCTCGAGAGCGTAGCGGTAGGACACCGTCACCATATCGTGCGGGCAGGCGCTTTGCGCGCCGCAGCCCTCGCAGACGCCGTCCACAAACCAGTGCGGCTGCCGCTCGGTGAGCGCGACTATGTATTCCTCGTTGAAGGACATGCCGCAATCCACGCACACGTCGTGCGTCATATCATAGGCGGTGAAAGTGTGCGTCCATTCGTCGACGTACACGTACTCCTCCTTCGCGGACCATACCTCTTCTTCGCGCGTGCTTTCGTGCACGCAGACGTAGCCGCAGGTGGAGCAGACGCCGTTTTCAAACGTGTGGCGCGAATCGGTGTTGCTGTAGGAATCCTCCCAGCGCTCATCGGTGGTCAGGCCGCAGAGCAGGCACACGTTGCAATAGAGCGCATAGTCTGTGCGCGTGTGCCAGTCCGCGTCCTTGGGGGCGTATTCCACGCGGTCGGTCATTTCAAGGAACGTGCGGGAAAACTCGTGCTCACAACTCACCACCGGCTCGTCCGGCAGTGTGGGCGATTCCAGCATTTCCCCCTCGGCGAGCGCGAAGCCCGGGAGCGCCAGCAAAACCGCCAGCAAAACCGCCATGCAGCGCAGAGATTTTTTCATGGGCCCTTCCTCCATCCCTTTACTGTGTGAACACCGCGTTTTTACCATTATATCTCCAAAAAATGCCAGCAGTCAAGCAATTTTATTACAAAATAATTATTTGTTCACATTGCGTTTGCCGTTGAAAAACAGCCCTTGCCCCGCGCCGCAAAACGCGCTATACTATATACAGGAAATTCATTTCCGAAAGGAGCATCCATATCTATGAAAAAGAGTGAAATGCAGACGCTGCGCCAGTATGTGGGCGACCTTGACGCCATCTTCGGCATCAAGGATTATACCTACAACGACGGCCCTGCGCGGGGCATGCGCGCCCTGGACGTGAAAAACGGCAAGGGCCTGGAGATGACGCTGGCGGCAGACCGCGGCCTGGACATCCCCTGCCTGCGCTATAAGGGCGTGAACGTCTCCTTCGCCGCCAAGGTGGGCCTGCGCGCGCCGTCGCTCTATACCGAGGACGCGGGCCGCGGTTTCCTCAAGCAGTTCAATGCCGGCATGCTCACCACCTGCGGCATTACTTACGCCGGCGCCGCCTGTGAGGACGGCGGCCGCAAGCTCGGCCTGCACGGCAATTACGCCAACACCCCCGCCGCCAAGGTGGCCTATGAGACCGTTTACGAGGGCGACGAGGCCATCCTGCGCCTGCGCAGCGAGGTACGCGAGGCCTGCGTGTTCGAGGAGAACATGCTGCTCACCCGCGAGGTGCGCATACACACGGAAAAGAACGTCTATCAGGTGATCGACCGCGTGGAGAACCAGGGCTTTGAGCCCACGCCGATGATGCTGATCTACCACATCAATTTCGGCCATCCGCTGCTGGACGAGGGCGCGCGCATCTACGTCAACTCCGGCCACGTCGAGCCCCGCGACGACTTTGCCCGTGAGGGCCTCGCCATCCACGACCGCATGGAGGCCCCGGAGATCGGCCGCGCGGAACAGTGCTACTTCCACACCGGCTTCCCGGCGCAGGGCTTTGCCATGCTGCACAATGAAAAGCTGGGCATGGCCGCGGCGCTGCGCTTCGACGCCAAGGCGCTGCCGCTTTTGTGCGAGTGGAAGTGCATGCGCGCCGGCGAATACGTGCTCGGCCTCGAGCCGACCACCTCGGGCGTGCTCTCCCGCGTCGAGGCGCGCGCGAACGGCCTGCTCATCACTCTCGAGCCCGGCCAGGTCTACGAGTCCGGCTTCGAGATGGAGCTGACCGACGACGCGGCCCTCATCGAGGAATACAAGAAAATGGCCAACTAACCCGGCAGAGGGCGGCAGTGCCGCCGGCCAGTGCCGTTGGCTCGAAGTAGACGCGCCCAAGCCCCACGAGTAGGGGGCTTGGGCGCGTCGTTTCGTTCCGGTTGGAGCGGTGGTGGGAATAGACGGCGACAAGCCCACGCGCAGGGGCTTGCCGCCTGCGGCGTTGGGGACGGGGCTGCGGGGAAACAACGGCTGCCGTTCCCCAAAAAGGGATTCTCAAGGGATTGATCCCTTGAGCGGGTGCGGGCAGAGCCCGCCGGGCCGGCAGTGCCGGCTGACAGCGCCGTTGGCTCGAAGTAGACGCCTGTCTGCCCCACGAGCAGGGGGCAGACAGGCTGCGATTCGTTCCGCTTGGGGCGGCTGCGCGCAGACGGCGACAAACCCACGCGCAGGGGCTTGCCGCCTGCGACATTTTGGAAACGCAGTCTGCATGAATTGCTGTCCGCTTTCCGTTTTCCCGGCGCGCCTGCCAACCATTCCTGATGGGCAAACCACCCCAACGCCCTGCTCTCCCCCGCGACAAACCAAAATCAGGCGCGCCACTCTGAAGCGCTTTTGCCCGCAGGGCAAACAGCGTCGATCCCGCACACCGGCAGCGCCCCCTTGCCCCTGCGGGGCAAGGCAGCGTCACTAAACGCCCGCCTTTGCAGGCGGCAGGCTCCTGCTCCTGAGCCTGCCGCCGTCTACCCAGCCTGCCGCCGCAAGCGAAACGCGCCGCAGCAACCCTGCCCCCTGCTCGTGGGGCAGGGTTGCGTCGACTCCGGGCCGAAGGCGCTGGCTGCCGGCACTGCCGGCTAGGCCAGGCGCACGATGGTCATGGTCGCCAGGGGCGCGCCGTTGGCGCTCTGTGGGAAAGAGGCCGTGCCGTTGCTGACCAGGCTGATGCAGCTGCCCGCGGCGGCGGTGACGATCGTCTGGCCGCCAAAGCAGGCCGCGCCGCCCGCGCCGTTCAGTTGCACGGCTGTCTCGCTCTCGGAAAGCCGCGCGCCGTTCAGGCGCAGGCCAAACACCGCGTCGGCCTGGGAAAGCGGCGGGGCGTTGAGCGTGTAGGCAACGAAATAGGTACCGTCCGCGAGCACCTGCACGCCGCCCGCACAGGAACCAAAGCCCGCGCCGCCCTGCACGATGGCAAGGGGGAACGTGCCGCCATCCGCGAGCGTGGCCGGGCCGGGAGCGGTGAGCACGGCGTAGCCGGCGCCGGGCATGGGAATCTGACAGCCGCAGCCGTTGCAGCCGTCATTGCAGCCGCAACCACAGCTATTGCAGCCGCAACCACAGCTATTGCATCCGCATCCGCAATCGCAATCGTCATCCGGCGCGGAGGCCGTTACTTCGGCGAGGCAGTCGGCGTCGAAGCAGACGGGCGCGTAGCGGGGGCAGGGGTCCAGCGGCGTTTCGCAGCCGCAACCGCAGACGCACACGCCGCCGCGCACGGCGTTCTTGGCCGGGCAGGGGCCCTGATAGAAGACGCTGCCGTCGGAAACGCCGGGCACGGAGCGCAGCAGGCCGTAACAGGCGCGGCGCGCGTTGTTTTGTTGTCTGTACACGATGGATCATCCTTTCGCCGGGAACTTGGGCGCATGGCCGCGCCCTCCCCTGCATGCTATGCGCGCGCCGCCGCGGCCGTCCCTTGATTCTTAATCCAAATGATGTTATACTGAAGCTATGACCGAAGATAAAGGAGGCGCGGTATGCGTCAGGTGACCGACGTGCGCGAGTGGCAGGATCGCCTCTACGCGATCATGTGCCAGTTTGGGGATTTCTGCAAGGCCCACGGCTTGCGCTATCAGCTCTTTGGCGGCACGCTGCTGGGCGCGGTGCGCCATCAGGATTTCATTCCCTGGGACGACGACGTCGATTTGGCCATGCCTCGCCCGGACTACGATAAGTTCATCGCCCTCTACAAGCGCTCGCCCTGGCCGGGCACGCGGCTGATGACGCTGCCGTTCACATTCGCCAAGATCACCGACACGCGCACGCGGCGCGAGGAAGGGCTCAAGCGCCGCTACACCACCGGCGCGGACGTGGATATCTTTCCCATCGACGGCGCGGTGGCGGACAACGCCTTCGTGTCCATGCAGGAGGCCTACATGCGCATCCGCCGCGAGCACATGCGGCTGTCGATGCTGGCGCTGACCGCCAACGATCCCAACATCTCCTTCCCGCGCAAGGTATTGCGCATGGCGCACCGTCTGGTCGCGCGCTTTCCCTTCTGGCTGGTGCCGCCCGTTGTATACAGCCACCTGATCACCCGCGATTTTTCGCGCTTTTCCCCGGATGATTCGCCCCGCGCCGGGGCCATCGCCACCTGGGGCCTGCCGGGCGCTCTCGACCGCGACGAGGCTTTGGAAACCGTGGAGTTGCCCTTCCGCGACCGCACGTTCCCCTGCCCGCGCGGCTATGACAAGCTGCTGCGGCAGAAATACGGCGACTATACGCGCGTCCCCGATCAAAAGGATCGCCACGTACACCCCGGTCGGCTCTTCGTGGACGACTGAACGGCGTCGCGCCTTTGAGGATCATCCTGCCGCAAGCGCTCATGAAGCGCTGACAGAGCAAGGGAGGAACGTTTATGACCATTGGCTATACCGCCGGCGTGTTTGATCTGTTCCACATCGGCCATCTGACGCTGCTCAAGAACGCCAAGGGCCTGTGCGACAAGCTCATCGTCGGCGTGACGGTGGACGAACTGGTCACCTACAAGGGCAAGCGCGCCATCATCCCCTTCAGCGACCGCATCGAGATCGTGCGCAGCATCAAGTACGTGGACGCCGCCGTGCCGCAGTACGACATGGACAAGCTGGCCATGTGCAAAAAACTGGGCGCGTCAATCCTCTTTGTCGGCGACGACTGGTACGGCACGGACAAGTGGCGCGAGTACGAAAAGGAGTTTGCCAAAGCGGGGGTGCGCATCATCTATTTCCCCTACACGCGCGGCGTCTCTTCCACGCAGGTTTCCAAGGCGCTGGCCGCTGTGCGCGGCGAAACGGAGGGACAGGCATGACCGTCGACCGCGAATACTGCATGAGCTCGTTTCTGACCTATCGCACCATCCAGGATCCGGAATACGCCTTTGCCGACTGGCTGCCGGCGCGGCGCTTTTCCCTGCCGCCGCTGGACAAACGCCTGCCCGTGCGCGACAGCGAGACGCTGGAAAACGAGCTGCGGCGCGCCACACAGGAAGCCTGCAAGGACGGCAAGGCGGCGCTGGCCCTCTCCGGCGGCATCGACTCGGCGGCGCTGGCGCGCTTCATGCCCAAGGGTTCTACGGCCTACACGTTCCGCTGCGTGGTGCCGGGCATGCAGGTGACCGACGAAAGCCCCGGCGCGGCGCGCTATGCCGAGGCATGCGGTCTCAAACACAAGATCATCGACATCTACTGGGAGGACTTCGAGGCGCTGACCCCCAAGCTGATGAAGCGCAAGGGCATGCCCGTGCACTCCATCGAGATCCAGATCTACAAGGCTGCGCTGCAGGCGAAGCGGGACGGCTTTGAGCGCCTGATCTTCGGCGAGACGGCCGACGTTATCTATGGCGGGCTGGACGGTCTGCTCTCCAAGGACTGGCTGGCCGGGGATTTCATCGAGCGCTTTGCCTTCGTGCCCGCGTGGAAGGTGCTGCGCGACGCGCGGCTGGTGGTCAAGCCCATGCTCGCCTACGAGCGCGACGGGCACATCGACCCGCACGAGTTTATTTCGCAGTTCTTCATCCGCGAGGTGGTCACCAGCTATTTCAACGCCTGCGGCTGCGCCGATATCGAAGCGACGCTGCCCTATCTGGGCACGTATCTGGACGCGCCGCTCGACTACGCGCGTGTGCGCGGCGGCGAGAACAAGTACCTGGTGCGAGAGATGTTCCGCCGCCTCTACCCCGGCTTCGTGGCCCCGAAAAAGCTGCCCATGCCCCGCGCCACCAACGAGTGGTTCCGCGACTGGAAAGGCCCCACGCGGCCCGAGTTTTTGCCCCACTGCACGGATAACATGACCGGCGACCAGAAGTGGCTGGTCTACTGTCTGGAAATGTTCCTGAACCTGCTGGACACGAATTTTGCCGGCAGTGCCGGCTGACAGCGCCTTCGGCTCGGCCGGCAGTGCCGGCTTCCAGTGCCTTCGGCTCGAAGCAGACGCGCACCCGCCCCACGAGCAGGGGGCGGGTGTGCTGCGTTTCGTTTCGGTTGGGGCGGTAGTGGGAGTAGACGGCGGCAGGCCCACGAGCAGGGGCCTGCCGCCTGCAAAGGCGGGCGTTGGGCGACGCTGCCTTGCCCCGCAGGGGCAAGGGGCGCTGCCGGTGTGCGCAAGCGACGCTGTTTGCCCCTGTGGGGCAAAAGCGCTTCAGAGTGGCGCGCCTGATTTTGGGCGGTTCGCGGGGCAAAGGCGGATAAAGAAACGGTTTGCCCTTCAAGAATGGTTTGGCCGGCGCGCCGGGGGAACGGAAGCGTGCCGTCCTGCGCTCCATGAGGCCGCCGCGTCCGCGCAATCTTCCCGCAGGGGGAACGGCGGGCTCTGCCCGCACCCGCTCAAGGGTCCAGACCCTTGAGAATCCCTTTTTGGGGGACGGCAGCCGTTTCCCCGCAGCCCCCGTCCCCCAACGCCGCAGGCGGCAGGCCCCTACTCGTGGGCCTGCCGCCGTCTACTCGCTTCACCGCCCCAACCGAAACGAAACACAGAGCACCCGCCCCCTGCTCGTGGGGCGGGCGCTCGTCAACACGGCGCCAACGGCTACTGGCCGCCGACACTGTCGGCTATGCGGGAGAGGGCGGTCTGGATGTTTTCTACGGAAGCGGCGTAGGAGCAGCGGAAAAAACCGTTGCCCAGCTCGCCAAAGGCGTCGCCCGGTACGGCGGCCACCTTCTGCTCCCAGAGCAGCTTTTCGCAGAACGTCTGCGAATCCATGCCCGCGGGCACGGCGGGGAAGGCGTAGAACGCGCCGAGCGGCTCGTGGCAGGCAAGCCCTGCCTCGCGCAGGCCGTGTACGATCAGCCGCCGCCGCCGGTCATAACTCTCCACCATGCGCCGCACGTCGGCGTAGTCGTTCTGTTCGCCCGAAGTCAGCGCCTCCAGGGCCGCGTACTGGCCCGGCGTGGGCGCACAAAGCATCGTGTACTGATGGATCTTGCACATCACGGCCATCACGTCGCGCGGGCCGCAGGCAAAGCCCATGCGCCAGCCGGTCATGGCAAAGGCCTTGGAAAAGCCGTTCAGCGTGATCGTCCGCTCCCACATGCCGGGAATGGACGCGAAGCTGACGTGTTTTCCCTCGTAGGTCAGTTCGGCATAGATTTCGTCGGAGATGACCATGACGTTCGTGCCGCGCAGCACGTCCGCCAGCTTTTCCAGATCCTCGCGCCTCATCACCGCGCCGGTGGGATTGTTGGGATAGGGCAGGATCAGCGCCTTGGTCTTCGGCGTGATCGCCGCGCGCAGGCGCTCCGGAGTGAGGCGGAAGCCCTCCTCGGCCACGGTGGGCACGGCCACGCACACGCCGCCGGCAAAGCGTATGTTCGGCATGTAGCTGACATAGCTGGGATCGGGAACGATCACCTCGTCGCCCGGCTCCACCAGCGCGCGCAGGGCCAGGTCGATGCCCTCGCTGGCGCCAACGGTGACGAGTATTTCATTCGTGGGGTCGTACTCGGTTTCAAAGCGGCCGATGAGGTAGCGGTTGATCGCCCGCCGCAGCTCGATCAGGCCCCAGTTGCTGGTGTAGTGCGTATGGCCGCGGCGCAGGGAATAGATGGCCGCGTCCGTGTACGTCCAGGGCGTATTGAAGTCCGGCTCGCCCACGCCCAGGGAGATGACGCCGTCCATCTCGCTGACGACGTCGAAGAACTTGCGAATGCCCGAGGGCGGCACGTCGGCCACGCGGCGGCAGAGTATGTTATCGTAATTCACGGCGTGACCTTGAGCCTCCTGTCTGTGCGTTTTTCACCGGTGATGACGCCTTCGTTCTTGTAGCGCTTGAGCACAAAGTGCGTGGCCGTGGAGAGCACGCCTTCGATGGTCGAGAGCTTTTCGGCCACGAACAGCGCCAGCTTTTTCAGGCTTGGCGCCTTGAGCATGACCAGAAGGTCGTAGCCACCGGACATGAGGTAAACGTTGCGCACCTCTTCAAAGCGATAGATCTGCTCGGCAATGGCGTCGAAGCCGTGATCGCGCTGCGGGGTGACGCGCACCTCGATCAGCGCCTCCACCTCGCCGGACTCCACCTTGTCCCAGTTGATCAGCGCCGGGTATTTGAGAATGATGCGCCGTTCCTCCATGGAGCGGATGGCCGCGGTCACTTCCGCCTCCTCGCAGCCGAGCATCACGGCGATCTGCTTTGCGCTCGTGCGCGCGTCGTCGGTCAGCACCTCAAGGATGCGCATCTCCAGATCGTTCATGCAAAGACCTCCATACAAAGCAAAGAATAATTAAGAAACAGTATAGCGAAAAGCCGCGCGCAAGTCAAGCGCGGCGGATGCTCTGGTAAAACTGCGAGAGCACGGCGGCGGCGTCCTCCAGAGCGTAGCCGCCGGCCTTGAGCACCTTGCCCGCCGCCCGCGAGGTTTCTGCGCGCTCCGGGCGCGGCAGCTTCAAAAGCGCCTCGGCCCAGTCCGGCGCGCCCGCCTCCAGCGGCAAAAACTGCGTCAGCGGCGTCAGCGCCGCCTCGTTGGTGACGCGCGAGCTCACCAGCACCGGCAGGCCGGAGCACTGCCACTCGAGAAGCACCGTGGGGAAACCCTCATAGCGCGAGGGCAGGGCCATGACGTCCATGGCGCAGAGGTACTTTTCCGGATCCGGCACGCTGCCGGCAAAGAGCACGCGCCCGCCCAGCGAGGCGGCCATGCGGCGCACCTCCTCTTCCAGATAGCCGTCGCCCACCAGCAGCAGCCGGGCGTCGGGCCGCCGCTTCAGAAGTTCCACATAGATCTCCAGCAAAAAGTGGTGGTTCTTCTGGCGGTTGAAGCGCCCCACGTGGCCGAGCACCAGCGCGCTTTCGGAGATGCCCAGCCGCCGGCGCGTCTGCGCGCGCTGCGCGGGGTCGAACTGGAAGCGCTCGATGTCCACGGCGTTGGGAAGAATGGTGAAGCGGCGCTTGCCAAACAGCCACTTGCCCGCGTCGCGCCCGCAGGCGGCGGCCGCGGTGTAGCTGCGGTAGAACAGCGGCCGCAGCGTCCTGTCGCGCTTTAAGTCGCTGCAGGTGGTGTTGTGGCTGTGCGCCACGCGCACGCGGCAACCGCCCAGCAGCGCGCCCAGCATCTCAAAAAACAGCGAGGAGGAGTTGCCATGGGCGTGCACAATATCGTACTTTTCCCGCCGCACCAGCGCCGCGAGCTCGCGCACGTAGGCAAGCGTCAGGCGCTTTTGCTTCATCACGAACACGCGCGCGCCCTGTCGCTCGATCTCGGCGCGCAGGATCGGTTCCACCGGCGCGGGAGAGACAAAATCCGCGTGCACGTCGGCCGCGCGCAGACCGGCCAGCCTTTGCAGAACAAACATGGTGATGCCGTTGCGCGTCACCGCCACGGTAAATACATGCAATACACGCATCAGTCCTTCGCCTCCAACGCGGTAATGGTCGTGTCGTACTTGCCGGTCTTCTGCGCCTCATAGAGCTTGGCGTCCACGAGGAAGCGATACATGAAACTGTACATGAAGTGGTAGATCAGCCCCGGCACGCCGTCGAGAAAGCCGAGCTGAACGATATAGCGAAACAGAAAGATGCACAGCACGCGGAAAAAGCGCGGCAGGCGGTAGTAAAGGCCCGTCTTAAGCTTGCGCGTGCGGCGGATGCCGGCGTTTTGCAGATCGTTATCGCCGCCGTCCGCGCCGAGCACGTCCATCACCTCGCGGCCCGAATACCAGACCAGCTTGTTGGCAAAATGACCGACGCTCTTGAAGTCGTAGTGGTCGAAACGGGCGCGAATGCGCACGTCGCGGCCCTCGGTGAGCAGCGTATGCTCATCCATGTAGCGCTCCTCGATGCGGCCGCAGCCGCGGCGGAAGATCATCAGTTTGCGCTTTTTCGCCCCGCCGAAGCGCAGCCGCCGGCCGAGCATGTAGAAGTTGGCCTCCATGGTAATGCCGCAGACGCCGCTCTCCCGCTTCATTGCCAGTATGGGCGCGCATTCGGCTTTCACCGCCTCGGTCATGCGCTCGTCGGCGTCGATGCGCAGCACCCACTCGGTATCGACCCCGGCATTGTCCAGCCCCCAGTTGAACTGGTGGGCGTAGCCGCAAAAAGTGTGAACGTAGACATCCGCGCCGTATTCGCGGGCGATCTCCACGGTGCGGTCTGTGCTGCCGGAATCCACCACCACCACGCGCGCGGCGAAGCCGCGCAGCGAGGAAAGGCAGTCCGGCAGGTTCTTTTCCTCGTTCCTGGTCAGCACGATGGCGGTGAGGTCAGCCATGTCCTTCCTCCGTTCTGGCCACACAGTCTTCCAGAGAGAGCGCGCCCGGGGCAAAGCCGTGGTCGGCCATGTCCTCGCGGTAGAAAAAGCCGCCGAAGGCGCGCCGCACGGTGCCGGAGCCGCCCATGGCCCGCAAAAGCGGATCCAGGGCGCGGGTAAAGAGCACGCGCCGGCCGTGGGCTTTGGCCACGGCGCGGGCGATGTCCGCCGTGGAGACGGCGAACGTCTGCGGGTGGAACGTGCCCGCCGCGCCCTCGTCGATCAGGCGGCGGATCAACTCGGCCAGATCGTCTATGTACACCACGCCGCGGCGGTTGGGAAAGTCCGGAAACAGCGGCGCGCGGCGCGCCAGGGCGGCCAGCGCGTTGTAGTTGCCCTTGCAGCCCCGGCCAAAGACCATCATTGGCCGCAGGATGGCGACGCGGAAGCGCTCGTTCTCCAGCGCGCGCAGGCCGTGCTCGGCCTCCAGTTTGCTGCGCCCGTAGGCGCTCGCGGGCGAGGGCGACGTCTCCGGCGTGATCTCGCCCGCCTCCCCGGCGGGGGCGGCGTCGCCAAAGACGATGGCGCTGGAGAGGTAGAGGAACTGCTTTGCGCCCATTTCCCGCGCGCGGCGGGCGCAGGCCACGGCCAGATCGCGGTTCACCGCCTCGTAAAGCGGCCGCATTTCCGGTTTGGGCGACACGTGGGCGATGCCGGCCACGTGCACCACGCAGTCAAAGGCCGAAAAATCAAACGATTTCCAGTCCTCGCCGTGCATGTTAAGAGACGTCGCGGCATATTCGCCGGGAAACGCCGCCAGTCGCCGCTCCACGGCTGTGCCGATGAAGCTGTGCTGCCCGGCGATGAGCACATTACGCACCTTTTTTGCCTCCCGTTCCTCCCTCGCGCACGCCCTCGGCGCGCAGCACCGAAATGATGGTGCCAAAGAAGCAGCGCGCGTCCATTTTCAGGGAGAGGTTTTCCACATATTCGCGGTCGTAGCGCACCTTGACGGGGATGGGCAATTCGTCGCGGCCGTTGATCTGCGCCCAGCCGGTGATGCCCGGGCGCACGGCGTCGACGCCGGCCTCCCTGCGGGCGGCGATGAGGTCGTCCTGATTGTAGAGCGCCGGCCGCGGGCCGACGATGGACATGTCGCCCCTCAAAACGTTGAAAAACTGCGGCAACTCGTCCAGGCTCGAGCGGCGCAGGAAGGCCCCCACGCCCGTGATGTAGCGCGCAGGATCCTGCAAAAGGTGGGTGGCGGTGTCGCGCGGCGTGTCCGTGCGCATGGTGCGGAACTTGTAGATGGTGAACAGCCGCCCGCCGCGACCCACGCGTTTTTGCCGAAACAGCACCGGCCCCGGCGAGGAAATTTTCACCGCCAGCGCCAGGGCAAGGTACACGGGCGACAGGCAGATCAGCGCCAGCAGCGCAAAGAGCACATCCGCCCCCCGCTTGATATAGGGATACATCACTCCAGCGGCAGGGAATCGATCAGTTCCACGCGCCGCGCGTGCCGTCCGCCCTCGTGCTCCGTAGCAAGGAAGGTGTCCACCAGCAGCTTGGCCGTATCCTCCCCAACGACGCGCGCGCCCACGGCGATCATGTTGGCGTTGTTGTGCAAACGGCTCATCTTCGCGGTGAGCACATCCGTGCAGTTGACGCAGCGGATGCCCGCAAGGCGGTTGGCGGCCAGCGAGATGCCAAAGCCCGTGCCGCAGATCAGCACGCCGCGCTCGCATTCGCCGCGCTTGACCATCAGAGCGGTCTTGCGGCCGTAGACGGGATAATCGCAACTGGATTTATCGGGGCAGCCGCAGTCCACCACTTCATGGCCCTGGGCGCGCAAATGCTCGATGAGCATCTGCCGGTAGTCGTAGCCGGCGTGGTCGCTGCCGATGGCAATCTTCATAATCTATACGCATCCTTTCGCAATCGCGATTTTGTATGCCTATTATAGCACATTTCCCCTCCGGCGAAAAGTGCGTATTTTTTGCAGGATTTCATGCAAGATAGAAAGATTTTTGCAGGAATCCCGCTTTGTGCCCAAGTACGGCGATTGTGTTAAATTTTGAATTTTTTGGCCATTCCGAGGCAAAAACAGCAAAAACGGCCCTTGACAGGCAAAAAATTGTTTGATATCATATATCATTGCGGTAATGTGGATTCAAATCCCCTTTTTGGGCGTTTTGCCGCAAAAACGGGGCTTTGGGCCGGGAAACTGGTCAGCTTGCCGCAAAACATCGCCACCGACTCGTGAAAAATTCTCAAAGATTTTACACGACTGTCTGCCGACCATATTAGAAAGTGTGGGGTGATTTTTGGATGGTTCATCCGGTGCAGATGGGCAAGCGCACGCGCATGAGTTTTGCCCGCATTGAGGAGGCGCTGGCCGTACCCGACCTGATCGAGGTACAGAAGAACTCCTATCGCAACTTCCTCAAGGAAGGGCTTCGGGAAGTTCTCGCCGACGTTTCCCCCATCACGGACTACTCTGAGAGCCTGATCCTCGAATTTACCGACTATTCGCTCGACGACAAGCCCAAGTACACCGTGGAAAAGTGCAAGGAGCGCGACGCCACCTATGCCGCGCCCCTGAAAGTCACTGTGCGCCTGACCAACCGGGACACCCATGAGATCAAGGAAAGCGAGGTCTTCATGGGCGATTTCCCGCTGATGACCGAGCATGGCACCTTCATCGTCAACGGCGCCGAGCGCGTCATCGTCTCGCAGCTGGTGCGTTCCCCCGGCGTCTACTTCGCCCGCACCATCGACAAGACCGGCGCTTTCCTCTATTCCGCCCAGATGATCCCCAACCGCGGCGCCTGGATCGAGTATGAGACGGACGCCAACGGCATTGTCTACGCCCGCATCGACCGCGCCCGCAAACTGCCGGTGACGGTGCTTCTGCGCGCCCTGGGCATCGAGTCCGACGAGGAGATCACCCGCCTGTTCGGCGATGACGAGCGCGTTTCGGCCACCATCACCCGCGACGCCCCCGCCGTCAACGACAAGGGCGAATTGCGCTACAAGAGCCGCAAGGATCAGGCGCTGATTGAGATCTACAACAAGCTGCGCCCGGGCGAGCCGCCGTCGGTGGACTCGGCCACCAGCCTTTTAAACGCCCTTCTGTTCGACCCCAAGCGCTACGACCTGGCGCATGTGGGCCGCTACAAGTACAATAAGAAGCTTGCCCTCGCGGGCCGCGTGGCGGGCATGACGCTGGCGGAGGATGTGAAAAACCCCTACACCGGCGAGATCCTCGCCTCCGCCGGCGAGGTCATCACACGCGACGCTGCCGAGCGCGCCCAGAACGCCGGCGTCAACGAGATCGTCGTTTCCGTGGAGGGCCGCGAAGTGCGCGTCATCGGCAACAACTTCGCCTACCTCAAGCCCTTCCTCGCCGACTACGACCCCGACCTCTACGCCCAGTACGAGGAAAGCGACGTGCGCTTTACCGAGCGCGTGCATGTGCCCACGCTGATCGCGCTTTTGAACCGCGTGCGCGAGGACGGCCTGCCCCTTGGTCAGGCGCTTAAGGAGGCCGCCAATCAGCTCGTGCCCAAGCACGTGCTGGTGGACGACATCGTTTCCTCCGTCAGCTACCAGTTCGGCCTCTTCCACGGCATCGGCGATGTGGACGACATCGACCACCTCGGCAACCGCCGCGTGCGCTCCGTGGGCGAGCTTTTGCAGAACCAGATCCGCGTGGGCCTGTCCCGTCTGGAGCGCGTGGTCAAGGAGCGCATGGCCATTCAGGACCTTGACAAGGTGCGCCCGCAGGATCTGATCAACATCCGCCCGGTCTCCGCGGCCATCAAGGAGTTCTTCGGCAGCAGCCAGCTTTCGCAGTTCATGGATCAGCCCAACCCGCTGGCGGAACTGACGCACAAGCGCCGCCTGAACGCCCTCGGCCCCGGCGGCCTCAACCGCGACCGCGCTTCCTTCGCCGTGCGCGACGTGCACTATTCGCACTACGGCCGCATCTGTCCCATCGAGACGCCTGAAGGCCCGAACATCGGCCTGATCGGCTCTCTGGCCACCTACGCGCGCATCAACGAATACGGCTTTATCGAGGCGCCCTACCGCAAGATCGACAAGGCCACCGGCGTGGTCACGGACGTCATCGAATACATGACCGCCGACGAGGAAGACCACTACGTCATCGCTCAGGCCAACGAGCCCATCGCCGAGGACGGCACGCTCGCAAACGAGCGCGTCACCGTGCGCCGCCGCGACGAGATCGTCGAGGTAGATCGCGCGCAGGTGGACTACATCGACGTCAGCCCCCGGCAGCTGATCTCCGTGGCCACGGGCATGATCCCCTTCCTGGAGAACGACGACGCCAACCGCGCCCTGATGGGCTCCAACATGCAGCGTCAGGCCGTGCCGCTTTTGAAGCCCGAAGCGCCCTACGTGGGCACGGGCATTGAGTACAAGGCCGCCTGCGACTCGGGCGTTGTGCTGCTCTCGCGCGAAAACGGCGTGGTCACCCGCGTCACCGCCGACGAGATCGTCATCCGCGGCGAGAGCGGCGAGGAGATGCGCTATCACCTGACCAAGTTCGCCCGCTCCAACCAGGGCACCTGCATCAACCAGCACCCCATCGTCAAGGAAGGCGAGATCGTCAAAAAGGGCCAGGTCATCGCCGACGGCCCCTCCACGGACGAGGGCGAAATTTCCCTGGGCCGCAACGTGCTCATCGGCTTTATGACCTGGGAGGGCTACAACTACGAGGACGCCGTGCTCATCAGCGAGCGGCTGGTGAAGGACGACGTGTATACCTCCATCCACATCGAGGAATACGAATCCGAGGCCCGCGACACCAAGCTTGGCCCGGAGGAGATCACCCGCGACATCCCCGGCGTCGGCGAGGACGCGCTGCGCGACCTCGACGAGCGCGGCATCATCTGCATCGGCGCGGAAGTGCGCGCCAACGACATCCTCGTGGGCAAGGTCACGCCCAAGGGCGAGACGGAACTGACCGCGGAAGAGCGCCTTCTGCGCGCCATCTTCGGCGACAAGGCCCGCGAGGTGCGCGACACCTCCCTGCGCGTGCCGCACGGCGAGTTTGGCATCGTCGTGGATGTGAAGATCTTCACCCGCGAGAACCGCGACGAACTTTCCCCCGGCGTCAACCAGATGGTGCGCGTCTACATCGCCCAGAAGCGCAAGATCTCCGTGGGCGACAAGATGGCCGGCCGCCACGGCAACAAGGGCGTGGTCAGCCGCATACTGCCCGAGGAGGACATGCCCTTCCTGCCGGACGGCACGCCGCTGGACATCGTGCTCAATCCGCTGGGCGTTCCCAGCCGCATGAACATCGGCCAGGTGCTGGAAGTGCACCTCGGCCTCGCCGCCAAGGCGCTGGGCTGGCACGTGGCCACGCCGGTGTTTGACGGCGCCAACGAAGCCGACATCCAGGAACAGCTGGAAAAGGCCTCGCACCTGCCCGAAGAGCCGCTCTTTGACGAAAACGGCCGCCCGGCCATACAGTTCTCCAAGTGCGGCATCAACATCGAGGGCAAACTGCAGCTCTACGATGGACGCACGGGCGACCCGTTCGACAACAAGGTGACGGTGGGCTACATGTACATGCTCAAGCTGCACCACCTGGTCGACGACAAGATCCACGCCCGCTCGACCGGCCCCTACTCGCTGGTCACGCAGCAGCCCCTGGGCGGCAAGGCCCAGTTCGGCGGCCAGCGCTTCGGCGAGATGGAGGTCTGGGCGCTGGAAGCCTACGGCGCCAGCCACGTTCTGCAGGAGATACTCACCGTCAAGTCCGACGATACCGTGGGCCGCGTCAAGACCTACGAGGCCATCGTCAAGGGCGAGAACATTCCCGAGCCGGGCATTCCCGAGTCCTTCCGCGTTTTGATCAAGGAACTTCAGTCCCTGGCGCTGGACATCAAGGTGCTCGACAGCGAGGGGCAGGAAATCGAACTCAAGGACCTCGACGAGGATCCCTTCGAGCACGAGAGCGAGTTCAAGGATGAACTCGTGCCCACGCTCACGCCCGAGGCCTTCGCCGAGGAAGACAACGCCGAGGCCGAGGACTTCGACTTCGACGACCTCGAATTGGGCGACGATGATCTCAACCTGGACGACGACTTCTAATTTCGAAGGGAGCGAGGCTGCTTGTTTGAACTAACGAATCTTGACTCCATTCAGATCGGACTGGCCTCCCCGGAGAAGATCCGCCAGTGGTCGCACGGCGAGGTCACCAAGGCCGAGACGATCAACTACCGCACGCTCAAGCCCGAACGCGACGGCCTCTTCTGCGAGCGCATCTTTGGCCCCACCAAGGACTGGGAGTGCAACTGCGGCAAATACAAGCGCACCCGCTTCAAGGGCGTGGTGTGCGACAAGTGCGGCGTGGAAGTCACCCGCGCCAAGGTGCGCCGCGAGCGCATGGGCCACATTGAACTGGCCGCGCCCGTGAGCCACATCTGGTACTTCAAGGGCATCCCCAGCCGCATGGGCACGCTGCTCAATATCAGCCCCCGGGCGCTGGAACAGGTTTTGTACTTCGCCAGCTATATCGTCCTCGATCCGGGCACGTTCCCGGGCCTGGAAAAGTACAAGCTGCTTACTGAGGCCGAATACCAGATGAAGAAGCAGCAGGCGCAGGAGGGCGGCTGGGAGTTCCGCGTTGGCATCGGCGCCGAGGCCGTGCGCGAGATGCTCTGCGATATCGACCTGGACGCGCTCGCGGAAGAGTTGCGCACGGAGCTGAAAGAACTCTCCGAGCGCGAAACCCGCCGCGACAGCGAGGGCCAGAAGCGCCAGCGCATCATCAAGCGCCTGGAAGTCGTGGAGGCCTTCCGCACCAGCGGCAACAAGCCCGAGTGGATGATCCTCGACGTGGTGCCGGTCATCCCGCCGGAGTTGCGCCCCATGGTGCAGCTGGACGGCGGCCGCTTCGCCACCGCGGACTTAAACGACCTCTACCGCCGCGTCATCAACCGCAACAACCGCTTAAAGAGGATGCTGGAGATGGGCGCGCCGGACATCATCGTCCGCAACGAAAAGCGCATGCTGCAGGAGGCCGTGGACGCACTCATCGACAACGGCCGCCGCGGCCGCCCCGTCACTGGCGCGGGCGGACGGCAATTAAAGAGCCTGTCCGACCTGCTGCGCGGCAAGCAGGGCCGCTTCCGCCAGAACCTCTTGGGCAAGCGCGTGGACTACTCCGGCCGTTCGGTTATCGTCGTCGGCCCGCCGCTGAAACTCTATCAGTGCGGCCTGCCCAAGGAGATGGCCCTGGAACTGTTCAAGCCCTTCGTCATCGAGCGCTTGGTCAATCAGGGCATGGCCGTCAACGTCAAGACCGCCAAGCGCGCCGTGGAGCGCGTGCGCCCCGAGGTCTGGGACGTGCTGGAGGGCGTGATCAAGGATCACCCCGTAATGCTCAACCGCGCCCCGACGCTGCACCGCCTCGGCATACAGGCCTTTGAGCCGGTGCTGGTGGAGGGCAAGGCGCTGAAGCTGCATCCCCTGTGCTGCACCGCCTTCAACGCCGACTTCGACGGCGACCAGATGGCCGTGCACGTGCCGCTGTCCATGGAGGCGCAGGCCGAGGCCCGCTTCCTGATGCTCTCGGCCAACAACATCTTGAAGCCGCAGGACGGCAAGCCCGTCGTCTCCCCGACGCAGGACATGGTTTTGGGCTGCTACTACCTGACCATCATCCGTCCCGGCGCCAAGGGCGAGGGCAAGTACTTCACCGACGTGGACGAGGCCCTGATGGCCTACGCCACGGGCGAGCTTTCCCTGCAGGCCAAGTGCCACATCCGCCTCACGCGCACCTGGCAGGGCGAGGAACACCAGAAGGTGGTGGAAACCACCATCGGCCGCGTGATCTTCAACCAGGCCATTCCGCAGGATCTGGGCACCAAGCCGCGCAATACGCTGGACGACATGTTCCAGCTTGAGATCGATGAGGTCGTGGGCAAAAAGCAGCTTGGCCGCATCGTCGACGACTGCTACCGCACCCACGGCGTCACCGTCACCGCGCAGATGCTCGACGACGTCAAGGCGCTGGGCTTCAAGTTCTCCACGCGCGGCGCGCTGACCGTCTCCGTGGCGGACATCATCGTACCGCCGGAGAAGGCCACCATCCTCCACGACGCAGAGGACGAAGTGCACAACATCGAGCGCGCCTTCCGCCGCGGCCGCATGTCGGAAAACGAGCGCTACTCCTCGGTCATCCGCATCTGGGAGCAGGCCACCAACGACGTCACCAAGAAGGTCATGGACGCGCTGGACGAGTTCAACCCCATCAACATGATGGCCACCTCCGGCGCCCGCGGTTCCATCAACCAGATCCGCCAGCTGGCCGGCATGCGCGGCCTGATGGCCTCGCCTTCGGGCAAGATCATCGAGTTGCCCATCCGCGCCAACTTCCGCGAGGGCCTGTCCGTGCTTGAGTTCTTCCTTTCCTCGCACGGCTCCCGCAAGTCGCTGGCCGATACCGCCCTGCGTACCGCCGACTCGGGCTACATGACCCGCCGTCTGGTGGACGTGTCGCAGGAAAACATCGTCCGCGAAGTGGACTGCTTCGCCGCCCATGGCGAGAAGGTGCGCGGCCTCAAGGTCAGCGACATCCGCGATGGCGACGACATCATTGAGTCCCTCAACGACCGCATCCGCGGCCGCGTGGCTGCCGAGGATGTCATCGATCCCAATACCGGCGAGGTCATCGTCCACGTCAACGAGATGATCGACCACGACATCGCCAACCGCATCTGCGCGGCCGGCATCAAGGAGGTCACCGTGCGCAGCGTGCTGACCTGCCAGTCGCCCTCCGGCGTCTGCGCGCGCTGCTACGGCGCCAACATGACCAACGGCAAACTGGTCGATGTCGGCGAGGCCGTGGGCATCATTGCCGCGCAGTCCATCGGCGAGCCCGGCACGCAGCTGACCATGCGTACCTTCCACACCGGCGGCGTGGCCACCGGCGACGACATCACCCAGGGTCTTCCCCGCGTCGAGGAGCTGTTCGAGGCGCGCAAGCCCAAGCGCGAGGCGACGCTGGCCGAGATCAGCGGCACCGTGCACATCTCGCAGGATGTCAAGAAGCGCCGCAAGCTGACCATCGTCTCCAACGAGGGCGAGGCCGAAACCAAGGAATACCCGATCAACTACGGCGCCAAACTCAAGGTCGAGGACGGCGACGTGGTGGAGGCCGGCGACGAACTGATCGAAGGCTCCATCAACCCGCACGATCTTCTGCGCATCCTCGGCGTCAAGGCCGTACAGGATTACCTGGTCAAGGAAGTGCAGTCCGTCTACCGCCGCCAAGGCGTGGAGATCGCCGACAAGCACATCGAGGTCATCGTGCGCCAGATGCTGCGCAAGGTCAAGG